>OIZL01000701.1_pt1 | contig 22541 bp, 22 predicted proteins | sample 1588541 | NCBI WGS metagenome assembly OIZL01 (sample SAMN03283285) | human gut metagenome | biome: human-associated habitat; material: feces | host: Homo sapiens | place: Peru | collected 2012 | reverse complement strand
GATAAACAAATTAAATTGGATATTTTTATTAAGACAGGAGAAAGTGTATATACTATTTCTGATAATTTAGGTAAAAAGTTTCATTTATTAGACCCCGTTACAACAAGTTACAGCAGTATCAGCAGCAATTAATGGGGGCATTTTATATAAACCATATATAGTTAAAAGTTTAAATGATCCAGAAACTAATTCAGTTATTAAAGAAAACACCAAGAAGAAAGTAAGACGTGTAATAAGTTCTGAAGCATCTAGTGAAGTAAGACGTGCTCTTGAAAGTGTTGTAACTAATGGAAGTGGTAGAAATGCATACATTGAAGGATACAGAGTAGGAGGTAAAACTGGTACAGCGCAAAAGGTAGAAAATGGTGCTTACTTAGTTGGTAATTACATATTATCATTCATAGGATTTTTACCAGCAGATGATCCTAAAGTAGTAGTATATGTTGCAATAAATAATCCAAAAAGAGTAGTTCAATATGGTGGAGTTGTATCAGCGCCTGTTGCTAAAAAAATATTAACTGATTCTATATCAGCACTTAATATAGAAAAAAGGAATGTAAATACAGAAAAAAAGTATAACTGGGATGATAAAAAGTATTATGTAGTAGAAAATGTAGTTGGTAAAACGCCTAAAGAGGCAGCTAAAATACTTTCTAAGTATAATATTGAATATAGTGGTAGTGGAAATGTTGTTGTTTCACAGTCACCAGAAGCAGGTGTTAAACTTACAGAAGAAAGTACGGTAAGATTAATGCTTGGAAATTAAAAATGTATAGAAGTGTAAACATAAAAATAAAAAAAATAACCATTATATAAATAAGTTTACATATTTGTTAAAAAGTAGTAAAAAAGATGGTTAAAAATTATAAAAAATATAGTATAATTAAAGGGCAAAGAAAGGTGATAATATGTATATATTAACGAAATCAGCTTTAGCATTGATGATAGGTTTTATTATATCAACTATAATGGGATATTTTTTAATACCTCTATTAAAAAAACTAAATGCTGGTCAAAGAGTAAGTGTATTCGTAGGAGAAAGCCATAAAAAGAAAAATGGTATACCTACTATAGGAGGATTAATATTTATAATTCCAGCTTTTATTACTATAATGATTATGTATATTACTAAGAAGATAAATATTAATAGTAACTTGTTAATAGTATTATTTGTATTTGTTGCATATGCTATTTTAGGTTTTATAGATGATTTTTTAAAGATTAAACGTAAGAAAAATGAGGGCGGATTAACTGAAATTCAAAAACTTTTTGGACAAGTTTTAATAGCTATTGTATTCTTCTTTATATATATGAAAAGTGGATCAGAGCCACTACTTTGGTTTCATGCTTTTAATTTGAAAGTTGATATTGGATGGTTATATGGATTTTTTATATTATTTATGTTAGTTGCATCATCTAATGCTGTTAATATAACAGATGGCTTGGATGGATTAGCTGGAGGTCTTTCATTTATAGCAACCTTTGTACTTGGAATTATTACATGGAATACTAAATGGCTTGCAGGATTTGAAGATATTGCAATATTCTGCTTTATACTTGATGGATGCTTGTTAGGCTTCTTGGTATATAATACATATCCTGCTAAAGTATTTATGGGAGATACAGGATCTCTTGCAATAGGAGGAGTATTAGCATCAATTGCAATTCTTACAAGACACGAAATAACTTTTGCAGTAATAATGGGTGTATTTGTACTTGAAACTTTATCAGTAATACTTCAAGTATTATCAATATGGGTATTTAAAAAGAAACTATTTTTAATGACACCACTTCATCATAATTTTGAAAAAATGGGATGGAGAGAACAAGACATAGTTAAACTATTTTGGATAGGTGGTCTTATCCTAGGAACACTTGCATTAGTATATGGTGCTTGGTTATAAAAGGTTAGAGTTAGTGCTTTGATCTTTTTTTTTGTATGTTAAATAAGTTATTGCAAATAATATTAAAGAGATAAATAATTAACTAACGTTTTGACTAGGTGTTTAACAAATAGCATTTATCTTATAATTTTTGTGTAAGGTGGTGCTAAAAAAGTGCCATTAAAAAATGATTTAAGAGAAGACTTTAGAAACAATTTAAGATACTATAGATTTAAAAATAAATTTACTCAAGAAGATTTAGCAGATAAAGTGGGATTAACCGATAAATATATAAGTGATTTAGAAAGAGGCGAGTTTTCTCCTAGCTTTGAAAAAATTTCAGAACTTGCAATAGCACTTAACATAGAACCTTATAAATTATTAAAAGATGAAAATGATATGGAAAATATGTCAAATAGGCTTGATAAGATAACAAAAACTAGAAAAAGAAAGCCTAGAATTTAATAATATAAAATTACAATCTTCTTTTTGCTTTACATAATATTTTACTTTACTTGCATACGTTATTTTATTTTGATACTATTATAAAGGTGGTATTATGAAAGAAGTGTTTTTAAACGTAAATAACTTAAAAAAAGATGATATAGATGAAGAAGTAATAAGAGTTAAAGGACTAATTATAAATAGTAAAAAAGAAATATTACTTGGTTATGCAAATAATATATATCAATTTCCAGGAGGACATTTAGAGTTTGGTGAGACTATAAAAGAATGCCTTAAAAGAGAAATAAAAGAAGAAACTGGTATGGAAGTTGACTTAAGTTTAATTAATCCATTTATGATGATTAAGTACTATACAAAAAACTATTTTAATTCTGGTAAAAATAGATGTAATAAGATATATTATTTTGTTATTAATACAGATAATTTAATTAATTTAAAAGAAACTAATTACACTAAAGAAGAAAAAGAGGGTAATTATACCGTTAGATATATTAATTTAAGTAATGTAGAAGAAGAATTAATAGATAATGCTAATAAATATCCTAGAAATAAGAATATAGTATATGAAATGTTACAAGTAATAAGTGAATATATTAATCAAAATAGATGATAGAATGTATTTAAATAAATATGTTCTTTTTTTATATTTATAAGAATACTTTTAAATAGAAAGTGTGGTGAAATATGAAAAAAAGACTATATGTACCTTTAATATTAACTATTATAGTAACTTGTATATATGGAATAGTTATGATATATTCAGCATCAAGTGTATGGGCACAGTATAAGTTTAATAATAAATATCATTATGTTATAATGCAAAGTTTATTTTTTATAGTTGGTATTATATTAATGATTATAATAAGTAAGATAGATTATAAATATTATTTAAAGAAATCTAATTTAATACTTTTAATATGTTTTATACTTTTAGTTCTTGTTTTAATACCTGGTATTGGAACTGTTAGAAATGGTTCTAGAAGCTGGTTTGGAATAGGAGGACTTGGTATTCAACCTAGTGAGTTTATGAAGATATTTTTGATAATTACTTTATCGAGAATGATTGGGGACTTTAATGAAGAATATAAGAATCCTGATGTCGTGGATGAATTAAAGTTTTTGTTAAAAGTAATGCTTATGGTATTTATTCCTTCTGTTCTTACTTTTATTGAGCCGGATACTGGAGCAGTTATAATGTATTTGATTATTACTTTTGTAATGTTATTTGTTGGTGGTTTTAGAAAGAGATGGTTTATTTTTACTATTTTAGTGGGAGTATTATTACTTGGAGCATTTTTGGGAATATATTATTTTAAACAAGATTTGTTTATTCAAATATTTGGTACTTCTTTCTTTTACCGAATGGATAGAATTACTAATTGGTCTGCATCTTCGGGACTTCAGTTAAGAAATTCAATGATTGCCATCGGTTCTTCTGGTGTGTTGGGTCATGGGATTAATCATACGCCAATATATTTTCCAGAAATGCAGACAGACTTTATATTTGCGGTGTTTTCTTCGAATACTGGTTTTATTGGTGCATTGATACTGATAATGGTAATGGTATATTTTGATTTGACACTTATTAGTTATGTTGATAAAACTAGTACAGAGATGGATAAGTATGCAATTGGAGGAATTATTGGAGTACTTCTATTTCAACAAATTTATAATATATCAATGACCATTGGATTATTACCTATTATGGGTATCACATTGCCTTTTATATCATATGGTGGTTCTTCTCTTTTATCATATATGCTATTATTGGGAATTGTGTTTAATGTATCCAATGAGAGTCTTAGGTTTACAAATTAAAAGATTACTTTAGAGTTAGGTTTATCTAGAGTAATCTTTTTTATTTATTTATTTTATAACAATAATCATCACTTGCTTTTGTATATCCAGCGGTACAATAATAAGATACACCTGTTTTTTTATAACATTTTCCTTCAATTAATGATGCGTCTGAAGAACAATAATATATTGGTTTACACCCTCTCTGACAAATAGATGAACCAGGAGGACACGAACATGTACCGGAAGAATTACATCTAACATATTTGCCAACAGTTGTCCCTCCCTGTCCTTTACAGCAGTAGCAGGAGCCACTATATGTTGTTGATGGATCTGTTTCGGTATATTCATCTTTATAATTAGTATTAATTACACTAAGACTACAACTCTTTGAATTTCCAGCATTATCTTCAGCAGTAAAAATATAATCTTTGGCAGCATTGATAGTAGCTGTCTTGGTATCCTCACCTTTAATACCACTTCCACCATCATTGTCTTCGAAAGTAGCTGTAATTGTTGTACCACTTACTGTGATAGTACATGTTGGAGGAATTTGATCCCCTATTTCGTACTTGTAATCGAAAGTAATATCATAGTCTTTATTAGACATTTGGGGTACTGATATGGGAATGGTTATTGATACTTTGCCTCCAACTGTAGAACAAGATAATTCTCCAACATTAGCATAATCAGTAATAATATCAATAACTTCATCTTTATATTTGACAGTATTACCAGTAATTGTTAATTTATTACAATCAAAATTTTTAGTTTCTGATTTGGCATATGACATAAGTTTATTAGTAATAATAGTTTTATCAGTAGTTATTAGATTTTCTACGAGTAGGTCATCATTTTTATTTTTTAATCTTATTACTAAGTCTATTATAAAGAATGCTAGGCCAAATGCTAAGGCAGATGCTAGAATTATTTCTACTAGCATATAACCCTTTTTATTTAGTTTCATAGTTCACCTACTTTATTTGATTTCTAATTTATCAAATGATACGTTTAAGTAATTTCTACTAGAGAGATAATCACACATATGGACAAATCTTTGGGCAGAAGTTATTGGTAATGGTAGGACTACTTTACTGTATTTATTGGTATTCCAAGAGCCCATGTGAGACTCTATTAAAGAGCACATTTTACGTACTGAATCAATATCCATTTTTAGTTCTTTAGTATGTTCCATAATTAGTTTTGATGCAAGAAGCGGATGATCGAAACGTGTATAAGTTTCTTCAGTTAGTCCTTTTTTTAATCCGTCATGCATAACTAAAGCCATGATTATTAGATCTTTTTCTTCTTCGGTAAAATTATGATTGATTTCAAATAAGTCATGAGCTATTCTTACGGCTACTTTAGTATGTTTTACAAGGCCATGTGTAGTACTTGCAAACTTAGGATGATATTTACCAGTAGATGATGCAGGTATTGTGAAGAAATAGTCTGGTAATAGATTAATCAAGTATGCTAAATCTTCTTTGTTAGATTCATTTTTTAAGTAGTTTATTTCAGTTGAAAAGTATTTTATTTTGTTCATTTTGTCTCCTTTACATTTATATCTAATTTATTATAAGGTATTTCAATATTATTTTCTTTAAATGCATTATTTATTAATTTAAGATATTCTCTTTTTATTTGATAGTGTTTTTCTGATTTGCAATCAATGGCAATTTGATATTTGATACTACTAGAGGAGAATTCACTTATTCCTAGTATTTGGTAATTGCCTAGAACATTGGGTATTTTTAATACTTCTTCTGATAAATCTTTTAGAACTTTTTCTAGTAATTCAATATTAGTGTTATATGCAACATCTAGGGTAATAAAGAGTACTGTTTTATTAATACTGTAATTAATTACTTCTTTGAATGATGAATTAGAGATAATTTTAATTTCTCCGGTAGCAGATTTTATCTTGGTAGTCATAAGTCCAAAGTTTATTACTTCTCCTTTAAAGTTATTTATAGAAACGATATCTCCAATAGTATATTTATCATCGAAAAGAATACAGATACCTGCTAGGAAGTCAGCAATTAAATCCTGAAGGGCTAGACCTATAATTACTCCAACGATTCCTATTGAAGCAATAATACTAGTGGTATTTATTCCATATACGTTTAAGATTGATAGGACAATAAAGATATAGATAAGATATTTGAAGATATTTTTTACAAGGGAGATAATAGTTTGTTTTTTCTTATCGATATGTTTATTTTTACTTAGTTTATTAATAACTATCTTTATTAAGTAATAGATAATAGTGCCTAATACTAGGTAAATAATAGGAAGATAGAATTTTTCACTTTTTATAAATTTTAACATATAATCACTTCCTTATGTTTATAGATTACTATCTAATATTTTTGTGAGGATACTGTTGAGTAGATAGATATATTGATAATTACATGATAGATGATTATTAGATACTTTTAAATATTTATCATTAATTAATTCTTTTATAGTAGGGTTTTCTAGGATAGAAGTATGCCAGGTATTATTATATTTATCAATATCTATTCCTTTTATTAATCGAAGTCCTAAGATTAGATCGTTTTCTTTACTGACTAGATCACTCTCGTAATTATCATCTTCTATATAATTATCTTCTAGATATTTAGTTAGATTTTTGGTATTTGATATACGATGACGACCTAGAAAGCTTACAGCACTTAGACCAAAGCCATAATACTTGCCATTTAGCCAATAATTTTTGTTATGAATACTTTCATAGCCTTCTTTGGCATAATTACTTATTTCATAGTGGATATAACTGTTTTTAGTAAGAGTGTCATTAATATAGTCAAACATTTCTTTATCCAGTTCTTCAGGAATATATTTTTGTTTATCTATCCATAGTTTGGTGTGTTCTTCTAGAATTAGAGAATAACAAGAAATATGAGGAATATCTAGCATAAGAAATTTAGATATATCATTCTTTACTTTATCAAGATTGGGTGATACTCCATATATTAAATCAATGTTAATATTATTAAAATATTTTTTTGCTAGATAAATATTATCAAATACCATGTCTTCATCATGATGGCGTGAAAGAATAGTAATATTATCTTTATCAAATGATTCAACGCCAATACTTAATCTATTGATACCATAACTTTTGAAAATATTTAATTTATCTATATCAATATTTTCAATATTACATTCAATGGTATATTCATAATTATCTGTTAGATTAAAAATGGTAAGAATACTTAGTAGATGATCTAATTCACTTACTGTAAGAGAACTTGGTGTTCCTCCACCAATATATATTGTGTTAACTGGTTCTCCTTTATAACGAGCGTGGATTTCTTTTTCTAGATGAAGAAGGTATGATGAGACAAATTTCTCATTATAATGCATTTTGCAGAAATCACAGTAGCTACATATTGTTTTACAGAAGGGAATATGAATATAGACTCCTAGCATATTACCACTTAATCTCCTCTAAATTATTTTTACGTAAGAATTCATTGGTTTTAGAAAATGGCTTACTACCAAAGAAACCATAATTAACGGAGAATGGGCTTGGATGAGAGGAAGAGATAATCAAATGTTTAGGATTAGTAATATATTTTATTTTACTTTTAGCAAAATTTCCCCATAAAATGAATACTATTGGGGTATCATGATCATTTAATTTCATTATTATTTCATCAGTAAATTCTTCCCATCCGACAAATTTATGACTAGCTGGTTTATCTTTTTCTACGGTTAAGACACTGTTTAGGAGGAGTACTCCTTGACTAGCCCAATCTGTAAGATCAGTATCAGTACGGGTTATACCTAGGTCACTATATAACTCTTTATAGATGTTATTTAGTGATGGAGGCATTTTGATACCGTGATTAACTGAGAAACATAGGCCGTTAGCTTCTCCTACTCCATGATATGGGTCTTGCCCTAGAATAACTACTTTAACAGACTTGTATGGTGTCATTCTTAAGGCATAGAAAACTTTATTAGCAGGAGGAAAAATTGTTTTATGGTTATATTCATAACGAACTTTATCTTTTATTTTATTATAATATTCTTTTTGATAAATATCTTTTAAGATGTCATCCCAATCATTACCTATCATAATTATGCTCCTTACTAAAATGTTGGACAGGTATCATTAACTATAGAACTATCATTTTCTACACTAATACTACCATTATTATATTTTATAATTATACTACATGAAGAAATATCAATATTGTTTTTTTGAGGGTTAGTAATTACATTTTTACCTTCAGTATCATTTCCTTTTAAATAACCATATGTAAGCAACTCTCCAAGTGTGGTTTTTAATGAACCATCAGTATTATTTTTGTTGCATGTAATACCAGTATTGTTTGAATATTTACATTCTTGATAATATGTTTCAGCTGCGTCTTTAATATTAGTTATTAATAGTTGATAATTTTTTTCTTTACTATTTTTAATGATGGCTGTTATAGAGAATGTAGCAATGCCCATTACTATGGCTAGAATGGCTATGGTAGCTAGTAGTTCTACTAAAGTAAATCCTTTTCTATTTAATATATTTTTCTTCATAAAGTACCTCCATACTATTAATTTAAGTATATCAAAAAAAAGTATCTTTTACAATACTTTTATGGTGTTTTACAAGGCTTCATTACTTAATTAATTAAATTATAACAAGGGGTAAATTCAATAATTATTCATCTTGTGGTACGTTGTACAAATTATCTACAGCTTTAGCATTTAATTCAAGATCAGCAATTATGCCTTTTTGATAAGCATAGTAAGCGGCAGCTCCAATCATGGCGGCGTTATCAGTACAATATGCCATACGGGGATAAGAGAAAGCTATATTATTTTCTTCACAAGCTGTAGTTAATTCTTTTCTTAGATAACTGTTGGCTGCTACTCCTCCAGCTAGAACTAGATTTTTAACATTATATTCTTTTAAAGCTTTAATTGTTTTTTTAGTTATTACTTTGATACATCTATTTTGAAATGAGGTGCACATATCAGGAACACGTACTTCATTACCACGTTGGTGTTCATTGTGAACAATATTAACTACAGCTGATTTGATACCACTAAAACTAAAGTTATAAGTATCATCATCTAGTGGATATGGAAGATCATAAGTGTCATTTCCTTCTTTAGCTAGGGCATCAACGATAGGACCTCCCGGATAATCAAGACCACATATTTTTGCTACTTTATCATAGGCTTCACCAATAGCATCATCTAGGGTACCACCTATTTTTTTGAATGAATAGTCTTCTTTCATATATACAAGATCAGTATGTCCACCAGATACTACTAAGGCTATTAAAGGAAACTCTAATCTTTTTTCTAAGTTATTAGCATAGATATGCCCTGCTATATGATGAACTGGTATTAATGGTTTACCTGTTATTAGAGAAATGGTTTTAGCACATTGTAATCCTATTAAGAGTGAACCTATTAATCCAGGGCCATAAGTGACACCTATGATATCAATGTCTTCTAAGGACATTTTACTTCTTTCTAATAATTCATCTAAAACAATTGTAATGTTTTCAATATGACTACGACTAGCTACTTCTGGAACTACACCACCAAACAATTTATGAATATCAATTTGAGTATTAGTGACAGTGCATATTTCGGTAGTACCATTTAGGATGATACTCATACTAGTTTCATCACATGAGGATTCGATTGCTAAACAATATATATTTTTCATTTACATCACCTGCTTTTCCATAAGGATTCCGTCTTCATCACCATAATAATATTTTCTTAGGGCAACTTCACGAAATCCAAACTTTTTATAAAGATTAATAGCTTTGGTATTACTAACTCTTACTTCAAGAGTAATATTTACAGCGTGTAATTCAATAGATATGCTAATTAGATAGGCTAATAATTTAGTACCTATACCAAGACGACGATAAGATTCTTCGACAAAGAAATTATCTATTTCTATACGATCATAAATTAAAGAATATTCAAGAAATCCTAATGATATATCATTCTCATAATATTCAATGCGTCTTTGAAAGGGGTTAATGGAGATAATATCTACTTCTTTAACCATATTTACTCCTTAACTTTTTTATCTTCTAGGGCTTGAGGTAGTTTTAAGTAGTTAGGAACTAATTTATAATAGTTTACTTTTTCTTTATTTTTATAATAATTAATTATTTTAGGAATATCCAATTCTACTTTATTAACTTTAAAGTCAGAAAGACAATAATTATCTGCTCCTACAAGTGTGGGGTTATATTTAGTAATTAGCTCTAATACTCTATCATAAGAAGCAAAATGCTCAGGAACTATACTATCAAAACTTTCATTATAAATGCCAACATAATAATGTGTTTTGTTTGCAGGAATAATACTCATGACAGGATAGTTATCTTTAGAACTTATGGCATAAGCTTTTAGGGTAGACACGGGAGTTATATCTTTTTTTATGATGTAGCCATATGTTTTGGCAATTGTTGCACCAATTCTTAGGCCAGTAAACGATCCTGGACCATCTACGACATATATTTCGTCTATTTCTTTAGGAGAAACTTTGGCATCATCTAGGGCTTGTTTTAAGAAACTAGTGGTATATATAGAATGCATATTAGGAACTGATTTAGATATTAAAGATAAAGTATGTCCATCTTTAACAACAGAAATAGATACATTCAAAAGAGATGTATCTATAAATAGACTTATCATAGGATATCCTCACAGGCACGAATGTAGTCGTCACCATATGCTTTAAGTACTAATACACGTGTAGTTTCATCAATTACTTTAAACTTTATATCTAATCTTTCTTCAGGAAGATAATCTTTGATTAGGTCAGCCCATTCAATAATAGTGACTCCACCCTTTTCAAAGTATTCTTCAATACCAAGAGACTCTACATTGTCATCAACACGATAAACATCCATGTGATACAATGGCAATTCTCCATTATATTCTTTTATTATATTAAAGGTACTGGAAGTGACTCCTTCGATGCCCATAGCATCAGCAAATGCTTTAGCAAATACTGTCTTTCCACTACCCAATTCACCATATAAACAGATAACCATATTAGGAAATTTTTCTGATTCTAAATTTTGTGCTAATTCAATTGTTTCTTCTTCATTATGCATTGTTATTTTGAATTCTTCCATTAAATTTCATCCTTTCTTTATCACTTCTTTTTTATTATATCAAATATTAAAGAATAATTACAATAGTTTTTTAGATTTTTTTAATGATAATTTTCTTGCTAAAAAATACCATGAATAGATCACGGTATTTTGTTTATTTTATAATCGTGTTGTTTATCTAACTTTTCTACTTTCTATAGTAGCTTCCTCGCTCATACCACCATTTAACATTGCTAGATATTTTTCACTTTTTTCAAGAATGGCTTGCTGTTCAGCAGATAACAAATCTGGGCTAACATTTCTTAGGGCACTTAGGGCTTCTACTACTTTTTTCACTTGTTCTACATCTTCTGTTTTCTCAGGAGTTTCAGTATGAGTTTCTTCGGCTGGTTCTTCTTTCTGTAAAGGTACACTTTCAGTATGCGTATTAGTAGAGGTCATTTTGCTAGCTCTCGCCTTTTGTGCTTCAGAAACTAAGAATTCATGTAAACCTACACTACAATCCCTACATTTTTCAACCTCTTCAACATTTCCTTGGAATAGATTTTCCATAAAGTGTGGACTAAAACTAGCACGTGTTGTTAATGCAGAAGTACTTAATTTTGCTTTATCTTGATTATCGCCTCGTTCATGTCCATTTGCTTTTACTTCCATTGCAGCGGCATTTATCACATTAAAATCTAAATTTAAATTGTGTGACTTATCTAATTCATGTAATTGTGATATTACCACATCTAGAGTATCATTTTCTCTGATATAGGCATATGTTAATAACTCTACCCAAAACTTTTCATCTTTAACTAGATTTTCAGAAAGTTGAGAAGCACTTAATACTCCGGCGGTGTTATTAGCAAGAGCAAACATTACTTCTTTGTCACCCTTTAAGTTTTCTCCGATACTGTTATAGCTTGTTTCATCAAAGTTATTTAATGCTAAAAGTGTCACTAATTTATCATTTTTTAATTCATCACTTAAACTGCTATAAGCGCCACTTTTTAAAGGCAATCCACTGTAAACGATACAGGCAATTTCTTTATTGTTGGGATTTTGTTTTAATAAACTTTCTCCATAACTACCAAGTTCATGATATTTTTGTGTTTTTAACTCAGAAGCTTTTAATCTATCTTCATAAGTTAACGCATCGGCATGATTGTGAAAAGCTTGTCGATACTCATCATATAATTTAATAAAGCCTTCTTTTGTATATTCCATATTTTTAACCTACTTTCTATTTAAAATATAGCATAATTCTTGCTTATTAGCAAGAAAATTTAAATTTATAAATATGAATATGATTAATGTGTGTAAAATTATATGTAAAGTTATTGGTTAAATAGTATGAATATTATTTGCTAGTTAAGTCTAGATATTTTTGATAGTATGTATTAATAGTTTCTTTGTTAAATGGCATTTCTCTAGTTCTAACCATATCTATTAAGTTTCCTAATTCATATTTAAGGATAAAGTCTAGTCGATTAGAATAATGCATTTGTTTTTTATGATATTTATATTCCATACGATCTAATATTTTAAATGATCCGTTTGGGAATACTCTTAAGTCTAAGTCGTAATCAATATATTTAATTACTTTGTTATCTATTAGGGCTGGAGTAGCAATATTACAATAGAAATAGATACCATAATCTTTTAATTGACCAATGATGTTAAACCAGCGATCTTTAAAGAAGAACATAACGGCTGGTTCACGAGTTTTCCAGATCTTGCCATCTGAGTCAATTACAGTAGTACGATTGTTTCCAAAAACAAGATAGTTATCAAAGATGTCTAGTACTACGGCTTCATCCCATTTACGATGAAGAGAGCCATCATGTTTATAGCATTGTATTTGTAATTTGTCACCTATTTTTATATCATTCATATTCACCCTAATTCACCTTCTTTCTAAAACTAACCATATTATACAACAAAAATGATTATTTTCAAAGTAAATATATCTTTTTTTGACATTTTATGATATACTTAATTCAATATAAGGAGGTGGATATGTGAAGAATATTTTAAATATACCCCGTTGGTTTTTGTTGGGGCTATATACTGTTATCACTATTATACCTCGGTACTTGGGTTTAGGAGTCGTATGTATATTAAATCCTAAAAAGGGAGCAGAAATTAAATATAAGGGGCGCCCTGTTATACCTATTGTTATGTTATCACTGACTTTAGCAGTATATTTTATATGTATATTTTGGACTTCTAGATGGTATGTACAAAGACTTAAGATTAATTATTTAACTAAGGATATTTTAGATAGTACTGCTATTATTGAGAAGGATAAGAAAGAAGTTATTAGTAAAGATGAATATACTCCTAGTGATGAAGGAAAATATGCTAATATTAGTTATCTATCAGTAGACTTTGATGATTTGTTAGCTAAGAATAGTGAGACTGTTGGTTGGATAAAGGTTAATAATACGAATGTTAACTATTCTATCGTACAACACTCTGATAATGAATATTATTTAAAGCATGATTTTAATAATAGATATAATATATATGGTTGGGTGTATGGGGATTTTAGAGATGATTTTGAATATTTTGGAACAAATACAATAATGTATGCACATAATATGACTGATAGATCAATGTTTGGATCCCTTGTATGGTGTTTAAAGGAATCTTGGTATACAAATGAAGAAAATATGTATATAAAGATGTCTACTCCAAAAACAAATACTATATGGAAGATATTCTCAATATATACGATTAATCCGGAAGTATACTATTTAAAGACTTATTTTGAAGATGAAGAGGAACATACAATTTTTCTTAATACTTTAAAAAATAGAAGTATATATGATTTTCAGGAAGATGTTAGTAGCGATGATAAGATAATTACTTTATCTACTTGTACTGATGATGGTACTAAGAGAATTGTTATTCATGCAAAGATGGTTAAGGTTCAATATAGATAAGCAAAATTATTTATGAAAGAAAAAGTAAGATTATGAAGTATCAATAATCTTACTTATTTTTTATTTTTATTTTTCTTTTTAGGTTTACTACTCTCTTTCATGACAGGTTCAATATCTTTTTTTATTGGTAAGTCATCGAAAGAAAATTCATTGTCAGGCTCTTCTTCTTTAGAGATATCAGTAAGAGGTTCTTCTTTTATTTTTTCTTCTTCATTAGGAAACTCTATAATTGGAGACTCCTCTTTGATATCTTTAATTATTGGTTCTGGTTTTTCGGTAGGCTCTAATACTTTTGTTTTAGGTCTTTTTTTCTTACCTTTATTTATTACTATCATAGTAGATATGATAAGAGTTAATCCTAGTAATAGGAGACTAGCTAATACACATAGATAATATTTATCGCTACGTTCTTTATATAAATCAAGTATTTGAGTGTTATACCTTTGAATAGTTTTTTCTGTGGCGTCATACTGATATAATGACTCTTTACCAGTCTCAACATTTATAGCATAGAATAAATAATATTGATTGCCTTCTATTTCATTATTATCAAGAGCATAAGTATTTTTTAGTAAATCTAATTTTACTTCTTGATAACTAGTTATTTTATCACTGTCATAAGTGAAAGTTGTTTCATTAGTATTAGGTACTGTTTTATCTATTATTTGAAGAGTTGTACCATTAAAAGTATGTTCTTGATACTTGGTGTATGTACCATTTTTATAAATATAATAACTAGTAGTACCAGTAGTATCTTTAAGTCCTACAAGAGTATATTTTAGGGTATCATTATAGTATCCTTCGATTTTTTCACCATTTATTTCTACTTCTTTTTCTTCAAAATATTCACTTATTTTTGGAAGGTCTTTTCTTTTTCTGATGACGTTATATGTTTTATTATCGATTTTTACTTCAATTGGTTTTTCAGCTTCAACGGTTATTTTTAAGACATAAGTTCTCTTACTACCATTTTCAGCAGTAACAACGATTTCAAAGGTATTTAATCCTTCACTTACTTTTACTTCTCCAGTTCCTACGACTTTGGCAGAATCTTCAGCTAATTGTGCATTAATTTTAACAGATTCAGTATTAGCTGGAACCGTTAGGGTATATTCTAGACTTTCTTTATCAAAACTCTCATTTAGATCATAGCCATCTACTGTTAAACTAGATAGATAACTGTTAGTAGATTTTGGACGTGGTTTGGTAGTGTTAGATCCTCCTCCAGTACTGCCACCTGTATTATTAGTAGTTGGTTTAGGCTTTACAGTAATATTTATAGTTCTAGCATCTAAGTTAATATCTTTAATATTTTCTGGGTCGTCAGTAGCAGATGTTTTACTTGGAGTTATTGTTAGAGTAGCACTACCAGTACTCTTGGTATTAATAGTAATATATTGAGTATCATTTTCTACCCATACACTACTCTTGTCTGGACTAGCAACGTTAGAATTAGAGGAAGTGATATTAAATCTTCCAGTAATATTTGAGCCAGTTATTCTTAAAGAAACAGTATTCCCTACAACGACTGAATCACTAGTTAGAGAGATACTATAACTAGCAGCAAAAACATTGTTAGTAAACATTAATAAAGTAGCGAGTCCTACAAAGAAGACTTTTTTTATTTTATTTATTAATTTCATTTTATCACTTCCTATTGAATAATTGGCTTAATATCCATAATATCATTTTTTATCATCATATAGTCTGAAGCGGTAATATTACCATCACGACTAACGTCAGCACATATTTTTTCTAATTCAGTTAGTTTTTTTATGTCCATGATGTCATTTTTTATCATCATATAATCAGTAGCAGTTATTTTACCATCGCCATTAACATCGCCATAGATGATAATAGTATATTTCTTCTCTTCACGATCTGTTTTAATATTGATAGTGTCTCCTGAAGCAATGGCTCCACTACTTTTAATGACGCCTTCTTTGTTCATCCCTGTAGCTTTAGCTTTTGGTTCTTTATCAGTAATACTTTTAAGAATGGTACTGATATCTGTTTCTAGGGCATAGCCATAAATATAATTACCGTCATTTTTAATATTCAATGTTCTTAGTATTTCACTTATATCTAGTGAGACACTAACATTTCTTGTAATATTGATTTTGTATGTTCTTGTGCTACCATTTTCTGCTGTCACAACGATTGGTATTTCTTGTTTTTCTCCTTTTAAGGATATACTACCGGTACCACTTATGGTAGATCTGTTGGATACTTTTGTAGCATCAATATCAATAGATGCGGCTGTAGTATCTAGGTTTAGATGAAATACTGTTTGATGAGTGGCAGTTTCAAATAAATAAGACCCATTTACAGATAAACTTGATAAGTAGTTATTAGGGTTTCCTTTACTAGGTAAGCTTGTACTATTAGGCATATCTTTGAATACAGGAATAACGAAAGTAAAACTACTATCAATTAGATTAACATTATTATAACTTGAATATGTTTTATATGATTCACTAGCTGGTGCTTGTATATTTTGCATATATTGATGACGACCATACATTGGTCCAAAGAGATCCCATTTTTGGAGGTAAAGGGTATCTTGTCCTTGATCAATATAGTCGTTAACAAGGAATCTTGCTCCACCAACAATGGCTTTGTATGGTGTTGACCAATCTTCTTCTTTGGCATAAGCTAGACCATTACGAATAGTTTCTTCAGCTGTATTACCGAAGGCTTTAATGTTATAGAAATTATAATATCCTTCATAATTAGGTACTGTACCACTAACAATAATACTTCCTTTTGCTCCTACTTCTTGAATAACTCTTGATACTAATAAGAATGGATTAACATTATATTTTTTTGCTCCTTCGATAAAGGCATCAGCATATGTTAAATTGTTTTCTTTGTCTGCTAATACACCATCCATAAATGTTCCTTTAAGGGCTAATTCTACGCCTGCTTTAGTATGATAATTAGCATTGAATGTAAGTGGTTCAAACATAAATATTTGTCTATCATTTAAGAAATTTCTAGGATCTAAATAATAACTTATTACTTGTTTGTTGGCTGCATACCAACGGTATCCACCACCTTCATAATTATTTCTAAATATATTAGTTAAATAGTTATATGCCCAACTATCAGTAGACTTATATCCATCATAATTACTACCATAATCTTCAATTAAACTCCATCCTTGTGAATATCCATCATACTCCAATGTGACCATTCTATCGAAAGTAATATCAACATTCATTACTTTGAATGACCAGTTAGGATGTTTCTTGTGAAGTTCTAGTAGATATGGGAGATAACTATCAGTAAATCCTATACTTTTTAAATATTCTTTATATTCATTATCAGTTAAATTTTTATCATCTAATTTTAGAATGGCATAATCACTACAAATATATCCAGTTGTACTATTATATTCTGCTTTATACCATGGGCCACTACAACCAGAGCCATTCTTACTTTCTAAATATTTTAATTCTTCACCTTTGTTTAATTCGGTGATTATATTACTGTTAGTGGTGCTATCAGTTCGGAATCTAACACTATTACCATTAACAATAACAATACTATCGGCGTAGGCATGAATAGATAAGCACGTAAAGGCAATGATAAATATTACAAAATATGACATTTTTCTCATTCTATACACCTACTTCCTATTATGTATTTAATTATAACAAAAAACATGAAAATATACTAGTACTTTTGACAATTTGACATTATAAATATATAGATATTGTCATTAATACCTTATAGGGATACAATTTATGATGGTGTTTACTTTTTATTAGATAAAATAAAATAGTTAACTGAAAGCAATTAACTATTTATTTAATTATTTACGGCATGACGAATCATGTAGGTGTCTTCTTCTATTTTTTTGAATGTATATCCATTATTTTTACCATACTCTATAATGCTTTTAATGGCATCTTTGGTGGTATATTTTATATCATGCATAAGTACCATGTTAGCACGGTATGGGGATAGATTATTTATAACGTTATAATATACTTCAGTACTACTAGAGGCACCACCAGCATCATTAGAATCGACATTCCAATCATAGTAATGATAGCCTTTTTCTACTACTTCATTAGTTAATTCTGTCATGATACCATGATGGTAAGTTCTACTTATGGTGTTGCTACTACCACCTGGAAAACGAATTATTTTTGATTCTTGACCGGTAATTCTTTTAACGCGATCACTCACTCTTTTTAGATCGGCAAAGTAGTTTTCGGTAGATGAATAGACATATGAATAATTATGACTAGCAGTATGAAGAGCTACGGTGTGTCCTTCATCATACATTCTTTTTACAAGATAATCTGGACCATTACATGTTATAAAGAAAGTTGCTTTGATATTTTCTTCTTTTAAGACGTCTAGAATATAACTAGTGGTATCGGCACTTGGACCATCATCAAATGTTAGGTAGATGGTATTGTTTAGAATAGTACCACTATTTTCTGGAAGATGATTATTTCTTCTTATAATTGTTCTTGATACTGTAGTTGTATTACCAGTACTATCAGATACTTTATAAGTAATAATATATTTACCAATATTGGAGTCTACTACTCCGTTTACTTCTACTTTATTAGTTATATCCCCATCACAATTATCATTAGCGGTATATCCTGGATCTGTAAAGGTATCACCTCTAGTTAGATATATTGTTTTATTTCCTTTTAGGGTAATTACTGGGGCTGTTTTGTCTTCACGAATTATTTTTACTTTAAGAGTACTTTCATTTAATGATGAGTCTTTAGCGTTAAAAATAACTAAATCATTTTCTTCATGAACGATAGTATTTTTAGTGATATCACCATCATAATCGTCAAAGGCTTTATAACTTAATTCATCAAGAGTAGTGTTAGGGCAAGCTTTTATTGGATCGGTATCTACAGTTATTACTGGTTTATCTTTATCAACGATAGTAATTGTTCTAGTTTTCTTGATAGTAAGAAACAAATATTTAGTTTCGTAATTTATTTGATATACTCCAATAGTATGTTCTTTGAGATTACTATTAATCTTGATACTAGAGGTAATATCTTTATCATCTTTTTTAGCAATAAATCCAGGTTCTTTATAATCATCTTTATAACTTAAGGTAATAGAATTATCACCATATAACTTTATTTTAGGGATAGTTAAATAAATAATAAATGTAAGTAATAAGATTAGTAATATAATTATTAGAGGTATTATTTTTATTTTAGAATGTTTGGTAGTCTTATCTTCATAATTATCTTCAAAGTCTTCATAATTATATTTATCATTAATAGTTAGATTTCTTTTAGAATTATTTTTTAAGTAAGTAGATACTTCTTCTTTCTTTATAAGTGGTATTTCTCTAGTTAGATCTTCTTTAATATTTTCTTTTTCTAAAGAGGTTAATACTTCAGATGTTTCTTCTTCTTTTAAAGATAACTCTTTTTCTTTGGTACCCTCCTGTAGTAATGTTTCTTTACTGGTAGATGTATCAATACTTTTATCAAGTGTGTCTAGTGATAATGACTCGTCTTCTATATCTATCTGTTTTAATTTATTATTTTTAGGTGTATTACTAGGTTTATTTCTTACTACTTTTTCTTCTACTTTAGGAGAAACTTTCTTCTTATTATTGTTTTTCTTCTTAGAGGAAGAATTATTTTTTTCAATAATAACTAAATCATTTAGAGAAGTATTTTTCTTTTTATTATTATTTTTTTTAGAATTAATATTACTTTTTACTTTACTGCTATTTACTTCCACACTAACACTACCTTTACTACTTTATTCTTTTATTATTTTTTAAACATATTTAGAGTTTTAATTTTAGGGTATTTAGTATTAATTATACCCCATGAATCAATATCACTATTATCTTTATTAAAATAGTATGAGATACCTCCAGCACTACTCCATGCATCTAAATTATGAACGGCATCATCTACTAGAATATTATCTTTTGCTTGTACTAAATCTATTTTTTGGTGGTTACCTGGTACTAAAATTATTTCGTTTGGTAATTCTTGTGTTCTTAAAAATTTAATTTTAGCAGAGGCTTCTTCGAGACTATGAATTTTGGTTAAGATTTTAGCTTCTGGGATAGTTCTTAATACTTCTAATGAATTAGCTATTACTTCACTATTAAACACTAACCAATGCCAGTCAAAATCTTCAAGATACTTTTGTTTATCAAGATATATTCCTTGTTTTTTCTTTTCATTATATTCAACGAAAAGAACATCTTCTGTAGCTAATAGTACTTGATCAAAATCAAGATATAGTATCCTTTTTGGTATATAATTGTTCTCTTTCATAACCGTCACTCCCTTATAATTTATTTTATCAAAAAAGATAATAAAAATCTAGATATTTAAATTACTTTTACAATTATTTTACTCTTATGTATTTATATTTTATTTATAGAAAAAACTAACGGTTAAGTTAGGTATAATATATTTTATTATTATTATTTAAGATTGACTATTACAGAACGAAAACTAAAACTAGTATATCCCGCACCACTATAACTATCATAACTATATGTTCCAGAATATATTTCATCATTGTGTGCCCCTCCACGAATAGGCCAAGGCTTGCTAGCGGTCAAGAAAAGTTCAGCATCACTATACCATTGATATGTTTCAGATAAAGCATGCCCATAACATAATCCACCATTACATGCAGTTATAACACTTGTTGTTGTATAATCATCATAATATTTACTATTAGGTTTACTACTAAAACCAGCATAATTACTATCTGAAGCAGCACCCCATGTACTACTTGCTTTGCTATAATAGGCCATTACATATTCATATGCTCCACCAGACATATCATACACTCCTGTAATATTTCCTGTTGTGCTTGCTACTTTTGATAAGTCTCTGGTACTGCTTTTTGTATTGGTATTATAATTTAACAAATACCCATCCCAGGTATAATAGCCATATGTATTATTTAATGACGTTGAACTTTGCGATGGATATATTTTATTTGCTTGTGTACTTCCAGGAACATTGCCTCCACTTCTTCCTGTATAAAAGTTTCCAGAATTATTAATATATATTTCTCTATTTACTCCATATTTTGAGTGAGAAAGATATGTTGCTACTCCCCATTCACTATTTTTGGACATGTGAGCATCTACTTTTGAAGTGTTTCCATATGTTGTTCCTCCAAACAACTTAGCTGTAGTAAACTGTGTAGATACTTTTTGATTTCTTAAAGATGTTATATTAGGCAGTATTGTAGGACTACTTGAATTGCCTGTGGTTTCAAACTTCCCTACCCATATACCAGCAAGTTCTTCGCCTTCTTCTCTTACTCCATCTGAGTCACTATCCCACCAAAATGCTGGATGAATTAAATATTCTCCCACTGTACTATCTATTTTAATTGTTTCTTTGGTTTCAAATACTATATCTATAATTTGTTCTTTTCCATTACCTCCATATCTAGCTGTCCATACTTTATAACTGTATCTTGGTATCCATACATAATACGCAAGGATATCATTCTCGTTTACTGTCACACCAGGATTAGTTTTATAATATGCTCTTGTTTGTGTGCCACTCTCTTTTACTAGTACTACATTTGCCCATTCTTGACGAGAATAATGATACCATGAAGAATCGGTACTAGACACTGTTTTAATAACTGTACCATCTGATGTATCAAATACTACTGGTATCATTCCATCATCAAGTACTGGTGCATTAGGTTCTTCTTTTTGATCTACACAGCTTCCGTTTAGTGATAACTCAAATGATTGGTTCATTGTATCTGAACTAGTTTCTTTAGCATCTAACCATATCCATAAGTAATATGTTTCTGTTGTAGTACTATTATAATCTTTATCTGTAAATAATTTAATTCTATTATTCTTAGCAAGACCACCAAAATTACCAGAAGTTATAACTCCTGTATCTTTATCAGTACTACTTGTATTTAAAATTGTATTTATATCTGATTCTTTATTTATTTCTTCGTTATTACTATCTTGCTTACTTTGAGATATTATATCAGTTTTATTTGAGCCTTCAAAAATAATATATATAGTAGTATATATCATAATTAGCACAACCAACATTAAGATTACAGCAACATTAACTTTATCGCCTCCTCGTTTCCTTGCAATCTCTAATTGTTGTTCATATGTTAACCCTTTTCTTTGATAATATTTTATTTTTCTTTCAATATCATCACCAATACGTACTGTTTGTGAAATTTTCTTAATTTTCAGGGTATTTTCACTGATTTTATTATCAATAATCTCTTTTTCTTTATTAGCTTCATCTACTTGTGGCAGTTGATTTAATCTAATTTTTGCAAAGTTATATTTATTATAATCTTCTTCAAGAAGGATATAAAAT
>OIZL01000700.1_pt1 | contig 22568 bp, 18 predicted proteins | sample 1588541 | NCBI WGS metagenome assembly OIZL01 (sample SAMN03283285) | human gut metagenome | biome: human-associated habitat; material: feces | host: Homo sapiens | place: Peru | collected 2012 | reverse complement strand
TATATAAGTATTCTAATTCTAAAGTAAATCTAATAATACATTATTTTGAATATAACTTTAATAAAAATGATATAACTTATATATATAATAAATAATACATTTAGGTAAATCAGAAGGAGATGAAAAAATGATTAAAGGAAAACCATTTGTAAAATGGGCAGGAGGGAAAAGACAGATAATAGATAAATTAAAACAATATGTACCTGAAGATTTTGATACTTATTATGAACCATTTGTAGGTGGTGGTGCATTACTTTTTGAACTTTCATCTAAAAAGGCTGTAATTAATGATTCGAATAAAGAACTTATGAATGTATATGAATGCATTAAAGATGAGAGAAAGTTTGAATTAATGTGTAGAGAATTAAATCATCATGAAACTGAACATTCAGAAGAATACTATTATGAAATTAGAAACATTGATAGAGATAAAAAGAGATTTAATAAATTAACAGATTATAAAAGAGCTGCTAGAACTATTTATTTAAATAAAGCATGTTTTAATGGGTTATACAGAGTTAATAGTAAAAATGAATTTAATGTACCATTTGGTAAGAAAACTAAAGTAAATACTTATGAAGGACAAAATTTAGGTATTATATGTGGTTATTTAAATTATAATGATATTAAGATATTATCAGTTGATTTTGAAGAGTCTGTAAAAGATGCTAAAAAAGGAGACTTTATTTATTTTGATCCACCATATGATTCTGATACATCTACATTTAATAGTTATACTGAAGAAGGCTTTGGAAAAAATGAACAAAGAAGACTAGCTAAAGTTTTTAAAGAACTATCAGATAGAGGTTGTTATGTAATGCTTTCTAACCATAATACAATATTAGTAAATGAATTATATAAAGATTTTAATATTCATTTAATTGAAGCAAAAAGAAACATTAATTCAAATGGAAAGAAAAGAGGTAAAGTAGAAGAAGTTATTATTACAAACTATGAAAATAAAAAAGGTTTTGAGTAATAACATATTTAGGTAAATATCATATATTATGATAGGTGATAAAATGAATGATTTTAGGAAAGTATTAGATACACCATATTATACTTATTATACTGTTGAACAAGGAGATACGTTATATCAAATAAGTAGAAAATTTAATGTTAATCCTAAATTAGTCGCGGAATTAAATGGACTTAAATTAGATGAATATATATACCCTAAACAAACACTTATAATACCTAAAAAAGGAATACAATACTATATAACAAAAGATGATGATACACTAAAAACTGTATCTAACATATTTAATGCTAAAGAAACAGATATAGTAAATCAAAATAAAAGTATATACTTACTACCAGGACAAATGATATTTTATAGAGAGTAAATTATTGTAATTTATTCTTTTTTCTTGTATAATAAATTTAGAATAGGAAGGGTACTTATGATAATAAAAAAACCTTATGCTTTTATGATAAAGCATTTTAGATTAATACATTTAATATTAGTAGTATTACTATCATTTCTAGCATATAAAACTAATGCTATATTTACATTCTTTAGTGATTATGCTAAAAATGGTTACTATTCATATACTAACAATCTAGTATCTTCATACATAAATCTATATATGTTTATTAGTATAATATTGATAATACTTGTATCTAGTTTTATGTACTTACTAATGAGATGGAAAAAGAAAAGTAGAACCTTCTATATATCTTTAATAGGATATTACTTAGTATTATTCTTTGGACTATTATTTTATTTTAACTTATTTAATACGATATTAAATAAAACATTAGATATAAAAACAGTAAGAGTATATAGAGATATAATTGCTTTATTATACTTTCCTCAATTCTTTTTCTTAATATATTCTATAATACGTGCGATTGGATTTGATATAAAGAAATTTGACTTTAAAAAAGATTTAGAAGACTTAGATATAAGTGAAGAAGATGCTGAAGAAGTAGAAATAACATTTGGACAAAATGCATATAAATATAAAAGAAAAGCTAGAAGAACATTTAGAGAATTTAAATACTATGTATTAGAAAATAAATTTTTCTTTAGTATAATATGTGGAGGAGCATCTCTAGTATTAATATTAATGATATTTATAGGAATAAATAGAAGACAAAACTATAAAGAAAGTCAATTCTTTAATGTAAATGGTGTAGTATTTAAAGTAAAAGAAAGTTATTTATCTAGTATAGATTATAAAGGTAACTTAATAAATGAAGAAAAAAAATATATGATAATAAAAGTATCTATGGAAAATACTAATATAGGTAAAGTAAACTTAGATGCTAAGACATTACAATTAGTATTAGGAAGTGAATATTATTATCCAACATATTCTAAAAATGATTACTTTATAGATTTAGGAGAAGGATATAATAGAAATACATTATATTCTGGTGATATAAAAGAATATTTATTAATATATGAAGTACCATATAATAGTAATTTTAAAGATCCAGTATTTAGAATGATAGGTAGTGTAAATGTAGTAAAAGGTGAAATACAGGCTAGTACAATGAATGTTAAATTAAAACCTAAAGAATATACTACAATATCTAAAAGTGAAGCATATTCTGTAGGAGAAGCAGTTGATTTAAATAATTCTACTTTAGGTAATAGTGAATTTATGATAAAAAGTTATCAAATAGGAGATCAATTTGAAGAAAACTATGACTATTGTCTAACCGAATGTTATAAGGGAAAAAAAATAATAGTACCTGATACATTGGGTAAATATAGTAGAACATTAATTAAATTAGAAGTAGAAACTAGTATAGATGAAGATCTTTATATAAATAGATATATAACAAATAATTCTAACTTTATAAGTATATTTGGTAAAGTAATATATAAAGTAAATGGAATAGATACAATAGAAACATTTAAAGTAAAAGATTTAGGTAAAATAGATACTAAAAATGTATACTTAGAAATAAATGATGAAATAAAAAATGCTACTCAAATAAAACTAATAATGAGTATAAGAGATAAAAAATATACTATAAATCTAAAAAACTCGTAATTTTCTCTTTTCAAGTAACATATAATTTGATATAATGTTGTTACTTGGAAATGGTTCCGTAGCCAAGAGGCTAAGGCATCGGACTGCAACTCCGCGATCGTCGGTTCGACTCCGACCGGAACCTCCAAATAGTAATGAAGCCCTTTATTTTAAGGGTTTTTATTTATAATCTAAGTTTATGTATAGTTAGTGGTTGATTTTTGGACTGAAAAAGTATTGCATGACTATTATAAAAAATGGTATAACTAAATTACTGTAGATTGTTGCAGGTATATTTATACACTTGGTAGTAGTTTTTCGAACTGAAGAGCATTGCTCTTCTTTTTGCTTTTATTTAGTTCTTTTTAATCATTTACATTCTTTAATTCCAACATAAACTATATAATTTGCTTTAACCATTAAAGTATGTTACACTTATTACAGGAAAGGTGATTAAATGACATTAGTTATAATGGCCGCTGGAATGGGAAGTAGATTTGGTGGATTAAAACAAATTGAACCAGTAGGGCCTAATAATGAATTTATAATAGACTACTCTATATATGATGCTAAAAGAGCAGGTTTTAATAAAGTAGTATTTATTATAAAAGAAGAAAACTATGAAATATTTAAAGATACTATTGGTAAAAGAGTAGATAAATACATAGATGTAGAATATGTATTTCAAAAAAATGATAATGTACCAGTAGTAATCCCAGAAGAAAGGACTAAACCACTTGGTACTGCACATGCTATATTATGTTGTAAAGACATAATTAAAGAAAACTTTGCAATAATAAATGCAGATGATTTCTATGGTTATGATGCTTACAAAAAAGTAGGAGAATTCTTAGAAAACAATACTAATCAAGATGAATATGCTTTAATTGGTTACAATGTACTAGAAACAATGACTAACTTTGGTTCTGTCAAAAGAGGAATATGCGAAATAAATAATGGTTATCTAACTAAATTAACAGAAAGTATAATAGATAAAGATAATGATAAGTTAGTAGGTAAAACATTAGATAATAATAGTGATATAGAAGTAAATAATAATACTATAGTATCTATGAATATGTTTGGATTTACTCCTAAAGTATTTGAATATCTAGAAAAAGGATTTAAAGAATACTTAGATACACATGATTTATTAAAAGGAGAATATCTAGTACCTATCGCAGTAAATGAATTCTTAGAAAAAGGATTAATAGATGTAAAAGTAATAAATACAACTGCTAAATGGTATGGAGTAACATATAAAGAAGATTTAGATTTATTAAAAAGAGAATTAAATGAACTAATAAATAATGGAATTTATCCTAAAAACTTATGGGACTAGTATTGTATAAAATTAAATAATTTGATAAAATAAAACTATGAAAATAAATTCATAGTTTTTATAATAGGTGATAATATGAATAAAGAAAAGAAATATATAATATTTGGTATAGTAATGATAGTAGTATTACTTATAGGTTTTACATATGCATTTTATCAAAGTGAAATGAATAGTAATAAATCTAAAGTAACTATAGATACAGATGATATGAGAATTATATTTACTAATGGAGAGGCAATAGAAGCAAGTGATTTATATGCAGAAGATAATTTAGATATAGTTAAGACTTTTAGTGTAGAAAATAAAACAAGTAAAGAATATAAATATAATATTGTATTTGAAGATTTAGTAAATACATTTAAGACAACTGGTTATTTAGTATATAAGATAACAAGTGATGATGGTGGATACAACATGACTGAGTTTGCAGATGTACCTAAAAGTCAATCAGCAAATGATTATATATTAGTTTATAGTTTACCTATTGAAGGTAAATCAATACATAACTATAATATAGAAATAAAATATATAAATGATGAAGAGAATAGTCAAGATGAAGATCAAGGAGCAAAACTAAGTGGAAATATATATATTTCACAGGGAACTACTGCAACTTTAGCAGAAAAAATGTTAAAAGACAATCCAACAATTTCTACTAGAACAGATTTTAGCACAACTTTTACAGAAAACACAACAGGGACATTATTTAAAACAAATAAAACGGAAGATGGAAGTGACGTATATTATTATGCCGGAAACACAACAAATAACTGGGTTAAATTTGGTAAAGAAACAAGGGCATCTTGTACATATAATGGTAAAGAAGTAACATATGTAAATTTAACATCACAGACAATAAGAAATGTTGAATCAGAAAGTGAATGTACTTTAACTAATATATGTCAGTATGATGCTATGGGCCCATTAGTTGGTTTATCGGAAGAAGAATGTGGACAAGTAAAAGGTACATGGACAACAGATAAGGCTACATACAATATAGCTTCAGAAAAGGACATATATTGGAGAATAGTTCGTACAAATGAAGACAAAAGTGTAAGAATGCTTTATTCAGGAATTAGTCCAGATACAACAACTGGTTATATTGGGTCATCTACATTTAATGAAAATGATGATGATCCAATGTATGTAGGATATATGTATGGAACAAGTGGTTCTTTAGAAAATAATAGAACAAATACAAATGATAGTACAATAAAAACATATATAGATACATGGTATCAAAATAACTTATTAAATAATTATGATAAATATTTAAGTAAAACTGCAATATATTGTAATGATAGAAGTGTAGGAAGTAGAACATATTCGACAAGTAGTTCGTTTGATTATGGAGCATACACTAGATTGGTTACAAATAAAGCACCATCATATAAATGTGGTGCAAACGCAAGTAATGGACTGTTTGAAACAACACAAGCTTTAGCTGATAAATTCAGTGCAAGTACAACAGGTGGAGGAAATGGACTATTAAAGTATCCAATAGCCTTAATGACAGTTGATGAGCTTGCTTTCGCTGGTGGAAAAAATGAGGAAGCTTTTAGTAGTCCATATGCATGGTATTATACAAATAGTCAGGGAAAATCAATCACAAAAGGTTTATATTGGTGGCCTTTGTCTCCTGGTGACTGGTCTCACTCTACTGTTCATGTGTGGGTTGTCTTTGGCTCTGATGGTCCAGGTTACTTGAGTGGACTCCATGTTCAGGCCAATTGTGAAGTGCGCCCTTCAGTTTCTCTTGACTCATGCGTCACTATAAAATCAGGTAATGGAACACCAACAGATCCATATGTTGTTGATGAAACAAGTTGTAGTTAGATAAAACATAAAGAGTGAATTTGATTTCACTCTTTTATTCTTCTATTAAATCTTTAACTTTAGACTTATAATCATTTAACTTATCTTCTAATTCTGCATTCTTATCTTTTAAATCTTCAATCTCTTCTTCATATTTAGATATAGTATCATTTAATATACTTTGATTATTATTTAAATCATTTAATTCATTATAACAACTACTTAATTCTTCATCTCTATTTATTTGATTTAATTCTTGATAATATCTACTAGAATTATCTTTTAATTTATTTATATTTTCTTCATTACCTCTTACAACTATATAAGCTGTATATAAATTATTATAGTTATAAATCTCTTTATCTTTTAAATTATCTAACACTATATTAATAATCTTATTACTAGGATTAATTCTATTACTAAAGTCTATAAACTTATAATTACTTAAACTATATTCATTAATATTTAAAGTACTAAATTCACTATAATAAGTAGTATCTACAACTATCTTATCACTTAAACTATTATCAACTACAAATTTAACATCAGTTCTATTAAAATAATAATCTTCTATAATATGATTACCATAAGAACCAATTAATAAATTATCACTCATATCATATTCATAACTCTTCTTAACATACTCTAAATTAGTTTTAGGTTCTTTATCAACATATTTAGTATCAATTACTTCAGTAACACATAATCCAATACCAACACCTGTTAATAACAATCCACTTATAAACATAATAAACATCTTTTTAAAACTTATCTTATGATTAAATAAGAAAGCACTAACAAGTAATATAATAAATCCATTAAGAACTAAACCACCTATACCTACAAAAGTAAATCCAAAATATAGAATACCTTTAAATAACAAATATAACATAATAAATAAATATATAGCCAAGAATATAAAACTAAATAAGAAAGGTAAACTTATTAATACTAAGAAAAACTTTAATGTTAACATTAATATCTTACCTAAAGTCTTAAATACTGGAGAAGTATTAGTTTCTTTATAAACATAACTCTTAGGCTCTTCTCTAATAATAGTTTCTTCTTTGTTACTATCTTCTTTAATACTTTCTTTTACTTCAAACTTATCTAAATAATTAGTCTTATAAATATATAAGTATGAAAATATAAAGAAAGCCAAATATAATATATTTATTAAAAATTCCCAAATAGTAGTTATAAATCCTAAACTAGGATAAGTATAGAACATATTATCTGTTAAATTAATTAAATACTGGAATGGTAACCTAAGAGCAAGTAATATCATAAAGATAACAAATAATTCAAATATTATTTTAAATCTTTCTCTACCTTTAATATTCTTAAACATAGTAACACTCTTATTCATTATATAAGTTATATCATCTATAAAAGAATTAATAGTATTTTTACTCTTCTTATTAACATCACTATAATTAATAGAATCATTAGTTAGATCATCTAAAGTAACATTAAATATCTTACAAAGAGTTAATAGTTTATCCATCTCTGGATAAGTTTGACCACTTTCCCATTTGGAAACTGATTGCCTTGAGACATCTAATTTATCAGCAAGGGCTTCTTGACTTAGATTATTTTCTTTTCTAAGTTTTGTTAGTTTTTCACTAAACTTCATTTTCTTCACCTCGCATACATAATACAATAAAACCCAGTTGCATAAAACCAATCTTAAGTTGTTTTTATGTTAATTATTGGTTGCATCACTTATATTATACCAAATAAATTAATATTATTAAATAAGAGATGCTTATGGAAATAATAAATAATAATACTGTTATTGAATATAATAATATAACTTATATTGGAACTCAAATAGAATTTAACCCTTAAGGACTAATTTGATTTATAGATTCTAATATAACAATACAAGATAGTTATTCATCAGGTAATGAAGTCACAGAAGTTAATAAAATAGAAATAGGTAGTAATACAACAATAAATCACAAATCTACAAGTAACTCATGATTTTGGTTTAGAAACTTTAATCCTTATTTTAAAATATTAACAAATGCTAAAGTAAATTTTACAAGTACCAGTAGAGAACTCTTATATGGAGGTAATAACATAACTTTAACATTAGAAGAAAACTCTACATTAGAAATAATAAATGATTACACTGGATTAACAACATCAAATTATAATATATACTTTGCTAATACAAGTGGTGGTTTATACATAAATAACCCTAAAAAAGTAGTACTATATAATAAAGTAGGTAATATAATATATACATCTAACAGTATTCCATTTGAACTAACATATAATAGATTAAATCTATTTACTAATTCTATTGATATAACTAGTAATATAAGTGAATCTACATTACCAACATATTCTTGGTATAAAAGTAACCTAAGTATAGTTAAAGGAACATTTACAAATACTTTAACTACTATAACAGAAAACAATTATACAGAAGAAGAATTAACTAATTTACCTAGTCTTGATGAAGACACTCTAATAACAGGAAACACTTTATCACCCATAATATTATATACATTATTTTAATAATTGACTTATCTCTAATTAATTTACAACCTAAAATTATCATGTTATAATACATCTTAAATTCAGGAGGACTATTATGGAAAACAATAATGAACAAATAGACTTAAAAGACATCAAACTATACAAATCAAAAAAGTTAATAAATACTTTAAAAAAATTAACAGATGAACAAATAGATATTTTAGTAGACTCAAGTGTAATAGAATTTATTTCAAGTTTAGATAACAATTCTATTAATTCAATTTTTAGAAATTCAAGTGCTACTATGCAAAATAAATTGTGGACTATTGATAAAATCCAAAGAATATTAATTCTAGAAACTTTAAACTTAAACAAATCTGTATGTACTGAACAAACAATAAGGAATCTTCAAAATTTAAATAAAGTTACAAAATCTCAAAGTATAAAAGAACAACTATACAATAATAAATACTATATATATGTAGTCATTAATAGTAGTAAAATTGAAAATAGATTTTTTAATATATATGATTTAAGAAAAACCTTTGATGGAATAATGAAAAGTGAAGAATTTAACTTATTACCAAATGATAAACAATTAAAAATAGTAGAAAGGTTAAATTATTATACTAAAGATATACTTCTACCAATTGATTTCAGGAAAAGATTTAGTAATATAGAAAGAATCTTATATGATAGAGATAGAACTAAAATTGATAAAAATATAATTGAACAATTGAATTTTGAAGAATTATTTTTTTTAGATTGTATTAGTTATAGTACGGAAAATAATAAAGCCTTAAGAAAATATATATTAGATAGTGTAGGATTAGATGGTAAATCATTTGAAGAATTTTTTATAGAAATAAAACATAAAAATAAATTAATTGTAGAAAAAATAGAAAAACAATTTCATCATTCATTTTATTGTCCTATTAGTTTAGAAGAAAAAATATATTATATTTTACTAAAAGAAAATCAAAGTGATTTAATTAAAGAAAAACTTTTAAAATATTTAATATGCCAAATAATAAATGATAGTACTGTTAATCCAGAGATGATGTATAATACATTAAAAAGAAATCTAAATAATGATTTATTAAGTTATAAAGATATAAAAAGTCTAATTAACAATTATGATGCAGAAACAAAGGAATTAAAGTTAATATTTTATCTGAAATTTAATATTGCTTTATCAAGTGCTAGATATCTTTATGGTATAACAGAAGAACAATTATCTAAAATAAATGTTAAACACATAAATAAACTAAAGAAATTTTTAGAAGATAAAACTCAAGATGAATTATCTTTAACTTATGGTTTATCTATTAAAATGTACTTTATATTTGGTTACGAAAGAAGTTTAGAAATATTAAGCGGAAAATACGGAGAATATAATAGAATATTTTTAGATAATGTTGCAAAAACAGATGTGACAAAAATTCAAATGAAATCTGAAGGAAATAAATATTTACCTGATATAGATAAAAGATTTATTAATTTTATGTTTGAATCACCTAAGAATAATCATTTCACTAATATGCTTAATGACAAGAATTCTGAAATATATAAAATGTGGTATTATTTATATAATAATTATGATGAAATATTAGATAAATGTCATAATGTGATTACATTAAAGAAAGTAAATTCAATATTAGTAACAGAAAAATATAGTGTTGATAGAAATATAATTACTCCAGATAATTATTTATTAAATGATAATAGTTTTCTAGAAAATATTATATTAGGAAATAAAACACCTTATACTAATAATGATGTATTAAAAAAGATAGTGGAAATATATTCACAAATGAAGAAAAGAGTTGAATCAAGTATTCCATATGTAAAAGGAGTTTCAAGAGATGGTTATACATATGAAATGATGAAGTTTGATGATCCACAAGTCTTTGAATTAGGTTATAAAGCTAATTGCTGTATAAGAACATTAGACATAGCGCATACTCATTTATTACATGCAACACTTTGTAGAAATGGTAGAATATTAATTATATATGATAAATTAGGTGATGTAACTGCATTTTCTCCATTAAAAAGAAATGGTAATGTTTTAATAGCGAATAGTATTGAATGTGTGGATAAAGATCTAAATGTCAAAGGTCATTCAATAGCAAATGCGTTTAAAGAAGGAATAGAAAAAATCGTGGAAATTACTAAACGAAGTAATGAGCCAATCAACTTAGTTTGTATAGGTAATGAATCACACTTAAAGCCAAAAACAACTCATTTTCCAAAAAAATACCCAACTCCAACTATATTTGAAAAAAATGATAAAATATATGGTGGGACAGATAATTATCATAAAGCTTTAGATATTGTATATAAAGATGAGAACTTTGAATTTGAAAATATTGAGTCAAAAAATCCTAATATTTCATATATGGATCCTAGAAATGAAATAAAATTTGTAGATTTTTCCACAAGAAGATATGAAAACAATAATGAAAATATAATTAATATAATAAACTCTATAAACTATTCAATTAATCCTACAAACTATATACCAATAAGTATATATTCTATAAAAAAAGTTTATTATTCTAAAGATTGGTATATAGCTGAAACTTATCAAGGATTAAAAGGTGAATGCTTAGAAAATGACTACAGAGCTAAAGAAGAATTTAATGATTACATGAAAATGTTAAATAAATATGAACAACAAAAAACTTTAAAAAAGTAAATAAATATAAGGATCAGTACTATAATAGTATTGGTCCTTATCTTTTTAATTGACTTATCTAAAATTTTGTTGTATTATTTTATTGTTGAATAGTCAACAGGTGATTATATGTGGGAAGATAATTTTGTTATTTTATTTAGTTCTATAAAAAAGAAAATGTATAAATTATTAAATAATAAACTAAAAGATTATAATTTATCTATAATTGAAGCCATATACTTAATTATACTATATGATGAAAAAAGTCTTACATTTAAAGAATTAACTACTAAGGCAGACTGTGATAAAGGTATGACTACTAAAGTTTTAGTTAAACTAAAAATGATGGGATATGTAACATATAATATAAAAAATATTGAAATTACAGATAAAGGTAAAATTACAGGAACTAAAATAAGAAATATATTAAAAGAATTAAGAAATAATTTAAATAAGAAGATAGGCGAAAAAGAGTTAAAAAATATTTATAATGAATTAAGTAATTTTAATAATATACTGGAGGGAGAATTAAAATGTTAGAATTAAAAAATATTAAGAAAAGTTATAAAACTGGTGAATTTACACAACATGCTCTTAAAGGTGTATGTTTAGTTTTTGATAATAATGAATTTGTTTCTATATTAGGTGCATCAGGTAGTGGTAAAACAACTCTTTTAAATATAATTGGAGGACTTGATAGATATGATTCAGGAGACTTAATTATAAATAATAAAAGTACTAAGAAATTTAATGATGTATTATGGGATGCATATAGAAATAATTGTGTAGGGTTTATTTTTCAAAGTTATAACTTAATCGGGCACTTATCAGTATTAGAAAATGTAATGATGAGTTTGACACTAAGTGGAGTAACATCTAAAAATAAAAAAGAGAAGGCTTTAAAAGCACTAGAAAGGGTAGGACTTAAAGACCATGCATATAAAAAACCTAATCAACTAAGTGGTGGACAAATGCAAAGAGTCGCCATCGCAAGAGCAATAGTAAATGATCCGAAAGTCATTCTAGCAGATGAACCAACTGGAGCCTTAGACACAAAAACTAGTATTCAAGTAATGGACTTAATAAAAGAAATAAGTAAAGAAAAACTAGTTATAATGGTTACACATAATCCAGAACTTGCTAAAAAATATGCTACAAGAATAATTGAATTAAAAGATGGAGAAGTAATAAAAGATACAAGACCACTTGAATCTGGGACTAATAAAAATGAACTTAAAATAAAGAAAACCAAAATGAGTTTTATAACAGCACTTAAATTAAGTTTTAATAATATAAAAACTAAAAAAGGAAGAACATTCCTAACAGCATTTGCTAGTTCTATAGGAATTATTGGTATAAGTATAATATTAGCTTTATCTAACGGATTTGATAAACAAGTAGATAAATATGAAAAAAACACATTTAGTAATTTTCCAATAACAATTAGTAAAAACACTGTAGCGATGGATGACAAGCAAATGGAAACTTTAATGGGTACAATGATGCCTGGAGAAGGGGACTATCCAAAAGATAAAGTAATATTCCCATTTGACTTAGATAGTTATAATGTAATGCATACAAATAACATAAGTGAAGAATTTGTTAACTATGTGGAAAGTATAGATGATAATTTAATAAGTGGTATCACATATACAAGAGCTACATCCCTTAATTTACTGGTAAAAAATGATGAAGTTAAAAGTGTGTCAACTAGTGATTTAAGTATGGGAGTTATACCAAAAGAATTAGATACAGAAGATTTTATGGAAGAAGCTTTTGACTTACTAGAAGGAACATATCCTAAAGAAATAACAGATCTAGTACTTGTAGTAGATAATAAAAATAGAGTTGATACTAAAATATTAAAAAATCTAAATATTGATTATGATAAAGATAAAATAGATTTTAGTGAAATTATAGGTAAAGAAATAAAATTAGTATTTAATAATGATTACTATAAATCATATATGGGTATGTATATTCCAAATAATGATTATAATGAAATGTATGAAAGTGAAAACAATTTAACATTAAAAATAGTAGGTATAGTAAGAGGAAAAGAAGATAACTACTTAGGTCAAATAGCAACCTCTGTAAGTAGTTTAAGCAACATGACAAGTACTGAAAGTATGATGAGTACTACTAATATTGGAAGCCTACTTTATAAAAATGATTTAGTAGAAAAAGTAATAAATATTAATAGTGAAAGTGATATAGTAAAAAAACAACTAGATTCTGATAGAAATATAATGACTGGAGAAACATTAACAGAAGAAGATAAATCAAATATGTTATTATATCTAGGTAGTGAAGATAAACCTATGCTTATAAGTATTTATCCAAAAGATTTTGATAGTAAAGATAAAATAGTAGAATACCTAGATGAATATAATAAAGATAAAACAGAAGAAAATAAAATTGTATACAATGACTTAGCATCAAACTTTGTAACATTTGGTTCTAAAATAATGGACGCGATTACAATAGTTTTAATAGCGTTTAGTTCAGTTAGTTTAATAGTAAGTTCTATAATGATAGGTATAATAACTTATATAAGTGTATTAGAAAGAACTAAAGAAATAGGTATATTAAGAAGTTTAGGAGCTAGAAAGAAAGATATAAGTCGTGTATTTAATGCAGAAACTTTAATAGTAGGTATACTTAGTGGATTAATAGGAATACTAATCGCAAGACTACTAATATTCCCAATAAATAGTTTATTATTGGATTTAACTGGTCTAAAGAATGTAGCTATTTTAAATCCATTACATGCATTAATGTTAATTGTAATAAGTACAGTTCTAACTCTTATTGGAGGAGCTATTCCTTCTCATATGGCTAGTAAAAAAGATCCAGTAATTGCTTTAAGAACTGAATAATAAAAAAGAAAGTTGGTTTAATATGTACAATATATTTGTTTTAATGGCATTATTTTTAGTTTACTCATTCGTAGGTTGGGTTATGGAAACATGTTATTGTTGGATATGTACTAAAAAATTTGTCAATCGAGGATTTTTAATCGGACCAGTAGTACCTATATATGGGACAGGTGGAGTACTTGTTTATGTATTACTTAAAAGATATTTAGATATGCCTTTAGTTTTATTTATAATGTCTATAATAATATGTAGTTTACTTGAATATTTTACAAGTTACTATATGGAAAAATTATTTAAAACTAGATGGTGGGATTATTCAAATAGAAAATTTAATATAAATGGAAGAGTATGCTTATTTAATATGATATGCTTTGGTATATTAAGTTTAGTTATAATGTATGGAGTTAATCCATTCTTACTAGATATTATTCATAAAATAGATCCTATGGTATTAAAAACAGTAGTTTCAATTCTTATGACAATATTCTTAATCGATTTAGGTATATCTACAAAGATTATTTATAACTTCAAAGGAATAAGTAAGAATGTATTAACAGACGCTACTGAAGAAGTTAATAAGAAAGTTAAAGAAGTAATACTTAGTAAAGGTGTATTACTTAGAAGAATTGCTCAGAGTTATCCTAACTTTAAAATTAGAAGGTAAATTAAAAGATTCAGTTCATTCACAAACTGGGTCTTTTTCTAATTCTTTTATTAAATTATTTATATCTTCTTCAGGTATTCTTGTTTTAGAATTCAACTTTAATAAATCACATGCTTTTATTGCTCTCCTACTCGTAATAATATTTTTTTCACACATTAATTTAATTATCTTCAATGTTCTTATCACTTCCACACCATTATTTTCAGAATAAATTTTTAATCTATTATCTCCAGTAGCCAAGATCCAATTGTTATCTTTTGCTATAATATAGTTTAATAAGTCAAAAGTAGATAATTTCTTTTCTACATGTGATAACCTAATCATTTTAACCAATTGATTAGATGTAACATTTATTGTTTTAAAATCTTTTATTAAATTAAGATTACATGTTTTGGTATTTATTTCATCATTTTTAAGTATATCACTTATATACACATTATCTAAACTCACAAATTCTTTTAATATATTTGCATTATTTAAATCTGTAATAATATTAGTATCAGTAATTATTATCTTCTTTGTTATATTCATCAACTGTAACTCCCAATAATTCACACGCTTTATTTAATGAAATAATACCATCTATTTCTAACTTATAAACCAATTTCTTATATTGATAAGATTTTTCTGGCTCAATTGGATTAGGATCGTTCTTTCCAATTTTTTGACCTAAAAGTATACTAAACTTTTTATATAAATATTCTGAAATTATATTTAATTCATGCAATCTATATATAATAGCACTATAACTTACTTTATATTCATTTTTAAATGCTTTCAATTCAAAAAAACTAATATTCTTTCTTGAAGTACCAAATTCATTTATAATTGCTTCTTTCGGCATTAAAAGTGAACTAGCAAATCTATTACAAACTTTTTCTGCACCTAGTTTATCATCGATTTTAAGTAAAAGATGTCCTAACTCATGTGCAATAGTAAACCTTTGTCTAGCACCATCTCTTATATCATCTAACAAAACAATAACAGGAATATTATTAACATATTCACTCATACCATCAAAATCACTAAATTGATTATTAATATTTTCAACTTGTATTATAATAATACCTAAATTTTCTAATATACTAATTAGATCAGAAATAGGTTGTTTATTAGATATTTCTATATAATTTCTAAACTTATTTGCTACTTCTTCTGCCTCTTTTAAACTTTTACAATCATATAATTTTAATTTATTATTAACAGAATTAATATTATTCATTTCTAAAACTTCTATATATTTGTAAACATTAATTTTAATTAAATCTTTCAATAATTCCAATTTTTTACCAGTTAATCTTTGCTTTTTTCTAAAAGAAACAAACTTCATTTCAGGCATATCATAAACTTTTAAAAGTTCAATTGATTTAACATTATATGCATTAGCAAACTCAATAATTTTAGTTGAATCAGGAATAATTTTTCCATTTTCATATTTTGATACAGCAGTAGCCGACATATTTAGTAGTACACCAGCATCTTTAAGAGATAAATTTTTTAATAATCTAATTCTTTTTAGATTTTCTCCAATCTCGTTCATATTATCACCTCGGTTTATATTTTAACATTAAAAAGAAGAAATGTAAACTAATAAAGTGAAATTAGACTATAAATAAAATGTTGAGTTTTTTGATTGTGGACATTGTGATATAATATAGAAGTAATATTAAAAGGTTCGGTATGGAGGTTAAATTATGACCGATAAAGAAATGAAATTTTATAATAAAAGATTATTAAAAATAGATTTAGCACTAGAAAGTTATGTTGATTTTTATAATGATAAGCCAAACAAGTTAGTACAATTAAGAAAACAGTTAAGACTTTTTAGAATAGAAAAAGATAAAATGACTGATGAAGAAAAATTTAACAATTGTAAAAGCTTAGTTGACAAGTACACCAAACTTATTGATGAGATTGGAAAAGATAAATTCGAATTTTATGATGATGGAGATGTAATTTGTATATCAAAATAAAACATTGGATTTTTATTTAGAGAATTGACACTTACAATTAATAGTGGTAATATACATAACCAATAGGAATAATACCGTAATTATTCCTTGTAAAAGGTGGTGATTGAAAATACTTTTGCTTAATTTCTAATAAAGATAATAATAAGGAGAGTGAGTATATGTCAAGAAAAACTTTAGAAGACTTTGAAAATTCAGATGGTTCATATGATTATCAAGCGTATGCAGATTATTTAGAATCAGCAGAATGTGCTGATGATGAGGGTTATGATATTTATGCGGATGTGGATGGAAATATATATGAAAGAACAGATGGAAGCTGGACCATTGGTCATGGACATAATAATGTAAATGATCCAAGAGATCCAAGAGAGCCAAATGATCCGAAATCATATGGTAGAAAATGGAAAAATCCATGGTTAAAGTATGTTGAAAAATTAAATTTGACACAGGAGGAAATTGAATTATTAAATAGTTTATGTACATTTGATGGAATAAATGTAGATAAGAATTTAAGCGCAGATGAATCAAAATTAATATTAAAAAGAAAATAAAAAAAAAGAAAAATAGAAAAGTAAAAGTAGATTTGTATGGAAAATATTCTAAGTATCTTATACAATAACTCAATAAAATTTAAGACTATTGATCAAAAAGATATAGAAAAAATCATTGAAATTATTATATATGAAAAGCATTTAGAAGCATATATTTTAAATATGAATATTCAATCAACAAGAAGCAATGTACTTGCTTCTTATTCTAATTATACAAAGACAATAACGATTTATATAAATTTAATTAACAAAATGATTTATGACATAAAAAAAAGCAATGAGATGGTTAATGACTGTGAAAAACATTTATATTATAATTTGTTAATATTACAAGTTTTACTGCATGAAGTTGAACATGCCAATCAACAAAAAATTGCATATAGTGAAAATAGTTTAGAGGCTTTAATTTTAAGATTATCGTATTTAGTAGATGATGGATATAGTGAAAAATTGTATGAATATTGTCCTGAAGAAAGATTTGCAGAAATAAAATCTGTTGGAGAAATTTTATATTTAATTGAAACTTTTTGTGAAAAATATAATAAATTACATGAAACCTTTATATTAGAAAAAAATATAAGACAATTAAGAGGGTATCATTATAAAAATTCAAAAATTAATACTCCGTTAATAGACTATTTTACACTCGGAAAAAGAGAAAAAATTTTATCTGATGTAGAATACTTAATTAAATCAAATAATCTTTTACTAGATGATAGATTTAAGTATGGTTTTCCTATTTCAAAAGTTGAATATAGTCTAAAGCTTAAAAATATTTTGATTAAGTAAAATAAATTTATTATGATATAATATAATTGTGAAAGGTGGTTATTAATAATGGAAATAAAAAGCGATGATTTAAAAAATTATAAGGATTATGTTATATACAAAGAAGGTTACAGAATAGTATATTTTTATGAAAATTACCATGAAGTCGTTAAAGGAGTGTATGCAAAAAATATAAAAGATTTTATAAACTACTTGAAAAATGATAATATAAACATAAAGTCAAATAATATCGATGATATTCTTACTGCTTTTTTAGAGAATAATCCTAATGCATTAGGTGTAGCAATATATGACATAAATCAAAATTGTATAAAAAAGAAATTAAGAAAAAATATCAACATTATTAATAATTCTATAGTATATAAAGAAGAACTAATTCATGATTATAATAATGTTAAAGCAACAGAAGGGTATAGAATAATCTTTTTTAATAATGATGGTACCTATAGTGTTGGTCACTATTCAAAAACATTAGAAGGTTTTATGACAGATTTTGTAGAAATTGAACCAATTATGAGTAAAGATGATATACCAAAATTTATATCAATAGAAGATATATTAAACAGATACTTAAAAATGTATAATGATATAATAGGAGTAGCTTTATACAAAATTGATGGAACTTTAATGTCTAGAAAAGATAGAAATGATGTTTTAAGAAAAGCATGATTTCTTTTCTTTCTTGCATATTTTCAAAATTGTGGTAGAATAAAGTACAATTATTTGGAGATGTACTTATGAAAAAAGAAGATTTAGAAAAATTAAAAAGTAAAGTAGCTAAATTATTTGAAAAAGAACTAAAAGAAAGAGATAAATATTTACAAGATTTAGTAAACGGCAAATTATCTGGACCATTAACTAATTATCAAAGTATAGATAAGCCTTGGTTAAAATATTATGATTTAAATATAGATAGTAATTTTTTTAATATGACTGTATATGAATCTTTAACTAAATTTAATAAAGAACATCTAAATGATATTGCCATTGAATATTTTGGTGCTAAAATTTCGTATAAAAAACTATTTGAAAATATTGATAAATTAGCATCATCTTTTAAAGCAAATGGGGTAAAAAAAGGAGATTTTATTACAATATGTGCTCCAGGTATACCAGAAACTGTATATAGTTTTTATTCTTTATCTAAATTAGGTGCAGTTTCAAATATGATAGCGCCTTACTTTGACAAACAGGATTTTATAGACAGAATATATGATTGTAAAAGTAAAATTTTAATTGTGATGGATAACTTTTATGAAGAAATTAAAGATGCTGTTAGTAAATCTCTTATAGAAAAAATAGTTATAGTTCCTTCCTTAAATTCCTCTCCATTAAAAATACTAAATAAAAAATATAAGGTTAGTGGAAATGAAACATTATGGAGTACTTTTATAAATGAAGGTAAAAATATTTCGGATGTTCAAATGGTACCTTATGAAAAAGATTTACCATTAGTGATGGTCTATTCAAGTGGTACAACAGGAGCTTCTAAAGGTATCCTTTTAACTAATGATAGTTTTCAAAATTCAGTTAGTGCATACTTTAAATCTGGATTAGATATACATAGAAATCAAAAGTTCTATCAAATAATTCCAACATGGTATTCAACAGGAATTAGTACTTCTGTTCATTTACCACTAACATGCGGTGCAACAGTTTTTATGGATCCTAGATTTGAAAGGGATATATTTATTAAAAATGTAATAAAAGCAAAACCAAATTATGCACTAGCTCCTACCAGTATGTATGAAGGATTTCTTAATAATAAAAATTTAAAAAATAAAGATCTTTCATATCTTACAAATGCTTTTGAAGGTGGGGAACCATTAAGTAAAGAATTAGGACTTAGAATTAACGAAGTATTTAAAAATCATAATAACACTTCAAGCATAAAAGTAGGCTATGGCCAATGTGAATGTGGTGCAACAATAACAACTCAAACTAATAAAACTGAACATTGCAATGGTTCTGTAGGGATACCCTTACCTGACATAAATATACAAATATGTGATGAAAACATGAATGAAGTTATGACAGGCAAAAGAGGCCAAATAGTTGTAAATACAAAATCAAGTATGTCTAAATATTTCAAAAACGAATCAGAAAGTAACAAGTACTTTTATATTGATAAAAATGGACAAAAATGGAATTGTACGGGTGACATAGGTTATATGGATTTAAACGGAAATCTATTTGTAGAAGGTCGTGCATCAGATTATTCAATAATAAATGGAGAAAAATTTTATAATTTTGATATAGAAAATATAATAAAGAATATAAAAGGAATAAAATTATGTGATGTATTACATAGAAATAAAGAAAATAACCAAGAATTAGTAGTTCATTTAATTATAGAAGAAAATACCATCTTGGATCCTAATAATATTTTAAAAGAAATTCAAAATAAAATTTATGAAGTAACTGGGAATATAAATATGGTTCCACATGTTTTTAAATTTAGAAAAAAGTTTCCTTATGCTAAATCAGGCAAAAGAGATACATTAAAAATGATGAATGAAAATGATGGATTTATAGAAATTGATTTTATAGTTAAAACAGAAAAAATTTTAAAAAGAAAACTGGAGATGAGTTTATGCTAAATGAAATAGAATTTGATAGACCTTGGTTAAAATACTATGATAAAGAATTTTTAACACAAGAATTACCTAAAATGAATATATATGATTACATGAAATCCAAAACTAAAAAATTTTCAGATAGTACAGCTATTACTTTTTATGGCAAAAAAATAACTTATAATGAATTTTATGAGAATATTAACAAAGCAGTTAAAATGTTATTATCTATGGGAGTAAAAAAAGATGATAGAATTCTAACATTATTACCAAACATACCTGAAACAGCTTATTTATTATATGCATCATCTATGATAGGTTCAGTAATGGACTTTATCGATCCTAGGCCAGATAGTGCAAGTTTAAAAACTAGTGCAAAAAAAATATTAGATACATATGTTAGCGAAAGAGCGAATCATATAATTTGTTTGGACCAATGCTATATTGGTATGATTTCGTTAATTGAAAATGAACTAAAAGAGTTAGGTTTAGATAATATTCTTTTAGTATCTGCTAACAATTCAATGGATATAAAAACAACTATAAATTACTTAGAAGAAACATTATATTTAGATGGATTTAAAAAATTAAAAGACAAATTAAAAAACATAAAAGCACTTAATGAAAAATTAGAATATTTAAAAAGAAATTCTTGTTTAAAATTCTTAGATTATAAAACTTTATCTAATGATAGCACTTATATGACAAGTAAAAATATCGGTTATGTTGAAAATCAATTAACCACAATTTTGCATACATCTGGTACAACTGGACTACCTAAGCCAATACCACTTACAAATGATAATATGAATACATATGTACATCAAACTTTTGGCGCAAATATGCCAATGCAACCTAACGATAATGTATTACATGCTTTACCTTATTTTGCAGCTTTTGGAACTGTAGGTGTTGCACATGCAGGATTTTGCCATGCTAATAATTTACATCAAATTCCAGAATTTTCTGTATCTAGTTTCGGTAAAATGATTTTAAAACACAAACCGCAAACTATAATCGGACCACCAACTTGGCTTTTAAATCTATTAAATGATAAAAATTTAAAAAATAAAGATTTATCTTTTATAAAAATGTTAACATATGGTGGTGCTGGATTAGAACCAAAATATGAAATGGAAATTAATGAATTTTTAAAACAACATAATTGTAGTACACTAATAACAAAAGGTCATGGTATGTCAGAATTATGTGGATGTGCTTCATACGCTACTGAAGAATACAATCTACTAGGATCTATAGGTATACCATTACCTAACACTATCTATGCATTGGTAAATCCTGAAACAAAAGAATTAATAACAATGGCTGAAAATCAAAATGAAATAGAAGGAGAAGTTATCATATCATCCCCAAGTGCAACTATTGGTAAACTAGATGAAAAAGTAATTACACCACATTATAGATATGGAAACATTGATTTTATCAATACACAAGATATAGCAAGAATGAATAAAGATGGAGTATTCACATTCTTGATGAGAAGTGATAGGACATTTACTAGATATGATGGTTATAAATATAAACCTTATGAAGTGGAAAATATTATAAAAACTCACAAAAATATAAAAGAGTGCGTAATAACACCATATTTTGATAAAGAAAAATTAGGAAATATGCCTTTAGCAACCATTATATTAGAAGAAGATTTATCTTATGAAGAAAAAGTAAGTTTAGTAAAAGACATAATAGAAAAAGATTTAATTAGCAATATATCATCAAGACAAATACCATCAAAGATTCAGTTTAGAGATGATGTGCCATTAACACGCAATGAAAAAATAAATTATAAAACATTTATCAA
>OIZL01000699.1_pt1 | contig 22573 bp, 19 predicted proteins | sample 1588541 | NCBI WGS metagenome assembly OIZL01 (sample SAMN03283285) | human gut metagenome | biome: human-associated habitat; material: feces | host: Homo sapiens | place: Peru | collected 2012 | reverse complement strand
CAGCGCCAGCCCGTCCACCGGCTTTGCCACATAGTCGTCAAATCCCTTTTCCAGATACCTTTCCTTCACGCCCGCCATCGCGTTTGCCGTGAGCACGATCAGAACGGCGTCCCTGCTGAGATTGTCCTGCATCTCCTTCAGTTTCTGCATCGTCTCGATCCCGTCCATCTCCGGCATCATGTGATCCAGAAGGATGATATCATAGCGATTCTGCCTTACCTGTTCCAGACATTCCTTTCCGCTCTCCACGCAGGTGATCTGCATCTTCGTTCCACGGAGCAGCCCCTGGATCACGGTGAGGTTCACCCGGTTGTCATCCACTACCAGGATCCTGCCCTCCGGTGCCTCAAAAGAGGGAACATACTTCTTGCGTCCCTGCTTTTCTTTTTTGTCATGCAGCGCACCGACCGTCTGCAGTCCCATCACATTCTGCCGCAGGCACACCGTAAAGGTGGAGCCTTTGCCATATTCGCTCTCTACCGTAACGGTTCCGCTCATCAGCCGGACAAGTCTCTCGACAATGCTCAGCCCCAGTCCGGTGCCCTCGATGCCGTGAACCTTCCGCTCGTCTCCCCGGTTGAACATCTCGAACATTCCCGCCAGGTTTTCTTTTTTGATCCCGATTCCCGTATCTTTCACCGCAAACGTAAAGTCTGCCGTCTGCTCGTCCACCCGGCTGCAGGATACAGTGAGCGTCACCTCGCCGTGCTCCGTATACTTGATTGCATTGGTCAGCAGATTGAGCAGGATCTGTTTGACGCGGATCTCATCTCCGATCAGAACCCCCGGCGTATCCTCCGGCACCTCAAGCCGCAGAAGCAGTCCCTTTTTCTCTGCTCGCATAAGACATTCGTTCTCTAGAAGCCGCAGCATATTCTTGAGGGAGTACGCCTCTTTTATGATCTCCATCCTTCCGGATTCGATCTTGGAAAAGTCCAGTATGTCATTGATGAGCGCCAGAAGCGTCTTGCTTGCATTCTGGATATTCTGCGCATAATCCTGGATCCCCTCGTCCTCACATTCCCTGAGGATCATCTCGTCCAGTCCCATGATCGCATTAATCGGCGTTCTGATCTCATGCGACATATTTGCCAGGAAGTTGCTCTTTGCTTCGTTCGCCTTGTCCGCACGCTCCTTTTCCTGTTCGAGCTGCTGCATATACTTTACACGTTCCGTAATGTCGTGGACGATCACGATATAACCCGTGATCTCCTTGTAGGTATCATAGATCTTATCAATGCTGAGGATACAGACCCTTCCGTTGGAACGGCATTTTCCTTCCAGCCGGTTCTTGTCGCCCCGGAACCGGAACGCATCCCGCTCCAGTTCAAACAGATCTCCGATCGCGCAGGCTGTACATTCCTCTTCTTTCTTTTCCAGAAAGGCCGTCGCGCCGTTGTTCACCATACAGAGTTTTTCCCGCTCGTCGAACAGGAGCACCGGCTCATCCACGGAATAGTAGACGAACTGCGACATATTCTCCGGTGTCATCTGCTGTTTCTGATAGAACACATAAGTCCGGTACATGACGAGTGTTCCGATAAACTGACCGATCGTGCTTCCCGGAAACGCCGGCACGCCGAGCGTTGGCATCACCGTATCCAGCACGCACCCAAAAAAGGTGATAAAGATGCTCATAAGCAGATCATACGCCACGATCTTCTCCCGCTTATGCACGCCGTGCCTTATCATATAGACTACCAGATACGCCAGATTTACCGCGACCACCGCGCAGTACAGGTTGTAGGCATAGCTCCACAGCCCCGTTTTCATCTGGTAGGACATCCCATAATGCGTCACTTCGTAACGGATATTGGAACGCATCACAGTAAACGGGTAGATCAGAAGTCCAAGCCAGCCAAAGCTCTCCACCCAGATTTTCACAAACCCTTTCACGCCTGACCACGCGACCAGAATATAGCTGCAACAGATCAGCAGCGCAAACATTCCGATCTGACCGCTCCCGCGGAGCCACGCCGCCGTGATCGTGCTTTTCTGATTGATCATCAGCCCGTAAAACAGACTCCACCAGCTGCTCGAGATCGCCGTCAGAAAGCAGATACGGGTGATCCGGTCCCTCAGTCCGTTTCTGGCGATCTGAAAGGCGCTGCAAATCGTTATCACGCCAAAAGCAAATATTGTATAGGATAATATTTCCGCCATGTTTTATCCCGCTTCTTTCCCTTCTACACACCACACACAGGCAGCCCTACATCCCGGCTGCAAGTCCCATCACTGCTTCGATCTCTGCGCCGTTATCCGGTGCTTCCTCCACGATCTCATGTGCTCCCGACGCATCGACCCTGCCGATGAAGTTGCCCTTTTCCGTCTTTTCCAGCACATAGTACAGAAGCTCCTGGCTGTCCCGCTTCCATACGATATAGACGCGGTAACACATTCCCTTCTTCATCGCCTCGTCCGGCATATCCACTCTCGTAAGCTGCATCTGCTCGGAAACGTTCAGCGTCATCGTCGAGAAGTCATCCGCCGAAAACGCCGGCTTTCTGCCCTCCGGATATAATCCGGCATACAGACTGATGAGGAATTCGCCCTCCTCCTGCTGCAGCTTCCGGATGCCTTCCTCCTGATGCTCATACAGATATTTCGGCAGCAGCTTCATCGCCACCTGATTGTGCACAAGCGTCTGGAACTGTTTCTCTGTCACTTTGACTGTCTTGGTCACCGGTTTTCCTTCCGCCTGCGCTTTTCTCTGCTCCTGGATTGCCGTTCTTCTCTTCTCAGCCACCTCCAGGATCGACCACGGCAGAAGCATATTCTGGGTAAACGGATTGATCACCATCCCCTCCAGCTTCTGCGACGCGTTCATCAGCATTGCGATACAACTGAAAAAAGGAAGCGTCAGGACTACCGGACTCTTCTTGTCCTGCGGGATCTGCGCCGGGGACGTGAATATCGGAAGCACCTGCTCTCCCGTCTCTTTTTTCAACAGACAGGGAAGGATCTTCGCCTGGTTCGGAAGCTGGGTCGGCTTTCCCTCCTTCAGCAGCTTTTCCGTCTCCGCATCGATGTTCTGCGGCATCATCGCCGGAACCAGAATAACCGACTTCTCAAGCGTCTCCATCACCTTTACATACTTGTCCTTCTGGCGATCCTTCATAAAGTCCTCCAGAATATTCTCCAGTTCATGGTTATCTATTTTGTTTTCCGCCATATTTTCCTCATTTCTACGCACACATTTTGTGCCTCCCGGATCCTCGTAAGGTGCGTCTCCACGCGGTCCGCCGACACGTCTCTGGTGTCTGTCCCTGCCGGTCTTTACACCATTTAGATATAGTATAACAGAAAAAAGTCATTCTGCAAACGGGTACTCAGACTGGTTTTGCTTTCTTCTTTGCCGGAAGCTGTGCCAGAATGATCGCCAGAAACATCAGAACGCAGCCGGCAAGCTCGCGCATACTCATCGCCTGCCCCAGAAGGACAAACCCGGCAAGCACCGCAAACACGGATTCCAGGCTCATCAAAAGGGATGCAACCGTGGGTTCCAGCCCTTTCTGCCCTACGATCTGCAAGGTGTATCCCACCCCGCTGGAAAGGATACCCGCATAGCAGATGGGAAGCCATGCGCTGACAATCTGCGAGAGCTGCGGCTGCTCGAACACCAGCATCCCGATCCCGGAGAGGAACGCGCTGACAAAAAACTGGATACACGCCAGCTTCACGCCCTCGACCTTCGGCGAATAGTAGTCCACGGTGAGGATGTGCAGTGAGAAGACAAACGCGCAGGCAAGCACCAGGCTGTCCCCGGTCGTCAGCTGCAATCCTCCCTGCATACACAGCAGATACAGTCCGACCAGTGCGAGCAGCACACCAAACCACACCTTTGCGCCGGGCCGTTTTCCGCGCAGGATCCCCAGAAGCGGCACAATGATGATGTACAGCGCGGTGATAAAGCCTGCTTTTCCGACCGTTGTACAGCTGATCCCGAACTGCTGGAAATTGCTTGCCGCACAGAGCAGGATCCCGCAGAGAATTCCTCCCTTTATAAGCGTTTTCCGCGCTGCGGCGCGATCCCTCTTTTCCTCCTCCGGCTGTTTTTCCTTCTTTTTATCCAGAAAAGCGATCACCGGAAGCAGCACGATCCCGCCCAGGATGCTTCGGACGCAGTTCATTGTAAAAGGCCCGACATAGTCCATCCCGGTGCTCTGCGCCACAAACGCATTCCCCCAGATAAAAGCGGTCAGCAGCAGAAGCAGACACTGCCTTACTTTAAATGATTTCATCTCTTGTTCCTCCCTCTTCTATCCCAGCGCAACATCCAGGATCATCATCAGCACAAAGCCGACCGCTACGCCGATCGTGCCGATATTGCTGTGCTCTCCCGCCTGCGATTCCGGTATCAGCTCTTCCACCACGACGTAGATCATCGCTCCCGCCGCAAACGACAGCAGATACGGAAGCGCCGGCACGATCTGTCTTGCGAGCAGGATGGTCACCAGTGCGCCGACCGGCTCTACAACGCCAGATAGCGCTCCGTACACAAAGGCCTTCGTCCGGGACATTCCCTCGCTGCGGAGCGGCATTGAAATGATCGCCCCCTCCGGAAAATTCTGGATCGCGATTCCTACTGCCAGCGCAAAAGCCCCCGCAAGCGTAATCCCTGTATTTCCGAGGATCGCCCCCGCAAAGGTAACGCCGACCGACATTCCCTCAGGAATATTGTGCAGCGTCACGGCAAGGACAAGCATCGTCGTTTTTTTTAAATTGGAGGGAATGCCCTCCGGATCAGCGCTCTCCAGATGCAGATGCGGAATGAGACTGTCCAGGGTCAAAAGAAACAGCATACCGCCGAGAAAGCCGACGGTCGCCGGAAGCCATGCCACCTTTCCCTGTTCGGCCGCCATGTCGATCGAGGGGATCAGAAGCGACCATACGGACGCCGCGATCATAACCCCGGAGGCAAACCCGAGCAATACCTTTTCCACCCGCTTATCCATTCCCTTTTTCATCAAAAATACCATTGCTGAACCCAGAGTCGTGCCCAGCAATGGTATCAATAGTCCTACTGTCAGATACATTTTCTTCACCTTCCTTTGAAAATCTTCCAGAAGCATTGCCCACACCACGCAGGCAGATGCTTCTTTATTTATCCTATGTCCCGCAAAAAGAACCGTGTATGTCTGATCCCGCTGACTCATAATTCGTGTATCATTATATAGCATCCTTCCACAAGGTACAATATTCTTTTTGCCGCGGTTGTTTTCAAAGGATTTTCCAAAGGGTTTTTAAAGCGCCTGCATCCACTTCCTGCGACGAAATACGACCAGGGAGATCAGCAGTCTGACGCACTCCTCCATGGAAAGAATAAAATACACCGGCGCGATCGGCAGTCCAAACACAAAGGCAGACAGCAGACCGAGCGGCACGCCGAATACCCAGGTTCCGATCAGGTCGATCGCCATGACATAGTTGGTCTTGCCGCCGCTCCTTATGATCCCACCGCCGAGGATCATATTCTGCACCTTGACCGGCGCCACGATGGCAAAGACCACCAGCAGCTCATACGCCGTGCTCTGCACCTCCGCATCCACCTGGAAGATCTGCACATAGAAACCGCCAAACAGGAGCATCAACGCGGAAAGCACCAGCGATCCTGCCAGTCCATAGAGCATCATCTTCCTTGCGTCCCGGTACGCCTCTTCGCGCTGGTTTGCGCCGAGCCGCTTGCCGGTGAGGATTCCCGCCGCCTGTGAGACACCGCCCATCAGTCCCATGAAAAGCATGACCATCGGGCTGATCAGCGTCATGGCTGCGCAGGGCTTCGTCCCCAGATGACCGTATATCACAGCGTACACATTTTCCCCGAGGCTCCAGAAGAATTCACAGACCAGGATCGGTGCAAGTATTGCCCCGTACTGTGCCCACTTTTCCCCTGTCATGGATAGGACAAACGTCGTCCGGAAGCCGTCCTTTCTTTTTGCATGGACGTACAGCCCAAGGATGATCACCGCCTCCAGCGTCTGTGCGATAGCCGTCGCAACGGCAGCTCCCGCAACGCCCATTTTGGGGCATCCCAGTTTTCCGAAGATCAGCGCATAGCTTAAAAGAGTGTCCACTACCGCGTTGAGCAGGGTCGCGTACATCGGCGCCGAAGCGTGCTTCCTGCATCGCAGCAGGGTCGCATACAGCATGCTGAACGCTCTCGGAAGATAGCCGGCTGCAACGATCGACAGATAGATTACCGCCTGATCCCTCGTCGCCTCATCCTCCGTATAGATCCCCATGACCGGACGCGCCGCCAGCGTGCTTATGCCCAGAAAGACGATCGCCAGAGCGATCCCGAATCCCAGATTCAGGTAAAAACTTCTGGCGACCTCCCGCTCATCCTCCTTGCCGATATACTGCGCGATCATGATGCCGGCGACCGCAGCGATCGCTGACAACAGAACCGAGTAGAGAGAGGAAAACTTTCCGGCAAGTCCGATGCCCGCGATGCTGGTCTCCCCAAGCTGCCCGACCATGATCTGATCGACCATGCTGAAGGAAGAATGAAGAAGCCCCTGCAAGGCTACCGGAATCGCGATCTTGAAAAATTCCTCGCCAAATCCTTTTCTTTTACTTGTATGGTTCATTTTTGTTCCCTTTCCTTCTTTTCCATGCCCGGGCTTCTTTGTTCTGCCTGCCTTCGCGGATTTCATCTTTCCTTTGGCAGATCACTCTCATCGATGAATGATTACATTCTTTATTATAGGCATAGATAACTGTTTCTTCAATGGTTAAACGCGTAACCCACTACAAAAAAAGAGGGCATATTTTGGTAAATATGCCCAATTCAATATTTCAAGATGTTCCAGAATCTATCTGAATCATTTTATCCTTGTGCTGTCGCGCTCGATCAGAGTGACCGGCAATCGGTACACAAGCTCCGTCTCCTCGTGCCTTTGCAGCTTTTCGAGAAGCTCGATGGCAAGCCGCGCCCGGCTCGCATGATTCTGTCCGATCGTCGTAAGCTCCGGGACGGTCTGCCGTGACATCATGCTGTCGTCGAACCCTGCGACTGCGATCTGCTCCGGCACGCGGATATTCTCCGTATGCAGGAACTGCATCAGGTCGACTGCATAGTAATCCGAGACGGCAAAGACTGCGGTAAACCGGAGCAGCTCGCTTCTATGCTCCCGGTAAAATGCCCTCCGCTTCGCCTTCTGGATCGGTATGACCATAAGCTCCGCCTCCGGCAGCGCCTCGCAAAGTCCCAGATAGCGCTCATGGTCCATACAGATATCGTTGTCCGCTATGCAGAGCACCTTTTTATGTCCCAGCTTCTTCAGATATTCCCCCATCTGCCTTCCGCCGTCGTAGTGGTCGATCACCAGATTTACCAGTCCGTGTCCATCCTCCAGATAGCCGTCATAGATCACGAAGGGAACCCGCATATGATCCCGCAGTTTCTGATAATCCTGCTCGCAGAAACCGATCAGGATCATCCCCGCCATATTCCACATCGAGGCAAACCGGGCGATCTCATTCCAGCTTTCCGTCACCTTGACCATCATAAAATAGCCGGCTTCGTCCAACTCCTTTGTCAGAGAATTCAGCGACGCCGCCACAAATCCGTCCTCCAGCGTATGTCCCTCGTACTTTTCGCCGCCGTTCACGATGACGCCGACGATCCGGGAATCATTCTGTGCCAGCAAAATGCCTGCCATGCTGGGGATATACTGTCTCTTTTCCAGAAGCTCCTGCACGCGCCGCACCGTCTCATCCGATATTTTCTTTGTCTTTCCGTGGATCACGTTGGAGACGGTCGCTGTGCTCAGCCCCAGCTCGTCTGCAATATCCACAATGCGAACCCGGTCTTCCAAGTCTGCCCTCTGCCTCCTTTAGTTCTTCTTCACCGTCTGCGCAAGCAGCACCAGAAGATCCACGATCTTCTCCATCGACTCGACCACGCAGTACTCAAATCTTCCGTGAAAATTGTGTCCTCCCGCACAGAGATTCGGGCACGGCAGACCCATAAAGGAAAGTCTCGCCCCGTCTGTGCCACCCCGGATTGGCTGGATCTTCGGCACGATGCCGAGCTGTTCCATCCCTGTCTTAGCCGCCTCGACCAGAAACATATTTTCCGGTTCGATCTTCTCACGCATATTGTAATAGGAGTCTTTCACCTCTGCCTCCACACTGCCCTGTCCATACTTCTCGTTCAGACGGTCTGCGATCTGCAAAAAGAGCTCCTTCTTCGTCTCAAATTTCTCTCTGCTGTGATCCCGGATGATGTACGTCAGCTGTGCGTTTTCTTCGTCTCCCTTCATGCCGGTCAGGTGGAAGAAGCCCTCATACCCTTCCGTCCGGTCCGGGCGCTGCTGCTCCGGGAGCATCGCATTGAATTCCATCGCCAGAAGCGCAGCGTTCTTCATCTTGTTCTTCGCCTCTCCCGGATGCACATTGATCCCGTGAACTGTCACTTTGCCGGCCGCCGCATTAAAGTTCTCGTATTCCAGCTCACCGATTGCTCCGCCGTCCACGGTGTAGGCGTAATCTGCCCCAAACCGCGCAAGATCAAAGTGATCGACGCCTTCCCCGATCTCCTCATCCGGGGTAAAGCCGATCGCGATGGGACCGTGCTTGATCTCCGGATTTTCCAGAAGGATCTGCGCCATGGTCATGATCTCCGCCACACCGGCCTTATCGTCCGCGCCCAGAAGCGTCGTTCCGTCCGTCACGATCAACGTCTGACCGACATAATGCTTCATTTCCGGGAAAACGGCGGGATCCAGCACGATCTGCTTTTCCGGATTCAGAAGCACCTTCCCTCCGTCGTACTTCTGTACGAATCTCGCCTTTACATTTTCACCGGAGCAGTCCGGTGAGGTATCCATATGCGCGATAAAACCAAGCGTTCCGGTTTTTCCTGCCGCACTCTGCTCCAGGTTGCCCGGCAGCTTCGCGTACACATAACAGTGTTCCTCGTCGAAGAACACGTCCCCTGCTCCCATCTCCTGCAATTCTCCTGCAAGGATCCTTCCCAGGCTTTTCTGTTTCTCCGTGCTGGGATGTGTCCCGGTTTCCTCACTGGAGCGCGTATCTATTCCGACATAGCGCAAAAACTTCTCTGTCACTTTCTCTGCCATTTTTCTTCCTCTTTTCTCTTATCCGTTTCCCTTCTGCCAGAACGCAGATCATAACAAAAGGGAACTGCCGAAGCAGTTCCCTCTTATTTTACATCATTTGTCAGCCGATTACTACTTATTCTGTGATATCAGCATACATGAAGTGCCAGTAACCATAAGCGCTGTGCCATGCACCGGTAATCTTGTTGCTCATCAGATAGAAGTCATTGTAGTATGCCAGCGGGATACAGCCTGCATCCTCCATCAGAATGTCCTCAGCCTCATGTAAAGCCTTGGAACGCTCTGCTGCATCCAGTGTTGTTCTGGATAATTCCATCGCTGCATCGTAGTCCGGGTTGGTGTACTGACCATCGTTGTTACCGTTGGTCGTGCACATAAGGTCTAACATGTTGGAAGGATCGCTGTAATCGCCTACCCAGCCGTTACGGGCTGTGTCGAACTCATGATTACGACGCATAGGTGTGAAGCTTGCCCACTCAACGATCTGTACGTCAAGCTGTACGCCAAGCTCAGCCCATGCCTGCTGTAAATACTCAGCAACTACTTTGTGGTAACCTGCATCGTTGGTTGTGTAGGAAATGCTCGGGAATCCCTCGCCATCCGGATAACCAGCCTCTGCAAGAAGCTCTTTTGCCTTTGCAAGGTTTCCTTCGTAGTCTGTCGTATCAATATACTCTTTGCCGCCGTTTGCGTTAGCCATGAACTCTGTTCCGTCTGTATCCATCCAGCCGGGTCCGATGAAGTTGCCTGCAGGAGAATAGGTTCCCTGCATCAGTGTGTTGGCAACATAGTCACGGTCGATTGCAAGGCTCAGTGCCTGACGAACCTTCGGATCATCAAACGGAGCTTTTGCATTGTTGAAGTTGATGTAGTAAGTACCAATGATCGGGTCAATGTAGAACTCGTCTGTACCCTGAAGGGAAGGGATCTCCTCTGTCGGAACATCCTTGATCATCAGGATCTCACCTGTCTGGTATGCGCTGTAGGAAGCGTTAGGATCCTCGATCAGGTTCCACTTGATACCATCCAGTTTGATCGCATCTGCGTTCCAGTAATAAGGGTTCTTGCTCATCAGGATGTAGCTGCTGGGAACCCACTCTGTGATGTAGAACGGTCCGTTGGATACATAAGTCTCAGGAGAAACAGCCCACGCATCGCCGTTTGCCTCAACAGTTGCCTGCTGAACCGGGCTCAGGGTTGCGAATGCTGCAAGAGACTCAAAGTAAGGGCAGTTGTTGCTGAGGTGTACCACGAAGGTCTTATCGTCAGTTGCCTCTACCTGAAGGGCATCCAGGTTGCCTGCGATCGCATCTTCATATCCTTCTACCATAGAAAGAACTGTCTCTGCGTAAGGAGCTGCTACAGCGGGATCACATACACGCTTCCAGCTGTATACAAAATCATTTGCTGTAAGATCGGTACCGTCAGACCACTTCAGACCATCTCTTAAATGGAAGGTCCAGGTAAGTCCGTCCTCCGATACTTCCCATGTCTCTGCCTGACCGGGAGCGATCTTGCCGTCCTGATCGATCGTCAGAAGACACTCAAAGTTGTGTAATAACATGTTACCGCCATCTACTGCGCTGTTCAGTGCAGGATCAATGGTCTCCGGGTTCGGTCCTACCTGTACGGATAAGATCTTCTCCCCTGTAGATGCTGTTGCATCTGCAGCGTCGGATGCGGCTGCATCATCTGCTGCTGCGTCGTCAGTTGCTGCGGACTCTTCGGTTGCAGCACCTGTGTTGCTGTCTGTTGCGCTCTGGCCGCAGGCGGTAACGCCAAGGACCATGGCTGTGGATAACAACAGAGCAATCATTCTCTTTTTCATAGTTCTCTCCTCCTATAGATATATTGATAAACACCGGACTCCTTGGGAATCCGATAGTTTGTCCTAATTACACTTGTCCAGATTGTGACATGCGGCAAAATGACCGGATGAAACCTCTCTGAATTCCGGCACCTCCTCTGCACACTGCTGTGTCGCATAAGGGCATCTGGTACGGAACCGGCAGCCCGACGGCGGATTTAAAGGACTTGGCACATCGCCCTCCAGCACGATTCTCTGGCTGCTTCTTGCCGTCTTGGGATCTGCGACCGGGATGGCCGAGATCAGGCTCTTCGTATAGGGATGTACCGGATGCGCCGTCAGTTCATAGCTGTCTGCCAGCTCCACCATCTTTCCAAGGTACATAACGCCGATACGGTTCGATATATGCTTTACTACCGAGAGATCATGGGCGATAAAAAGATAAGTCAGCCCAAGCTGCTCCTGCAGATCCTCAAACATATTGATGACCTGCGCCTGGATCGAAACGTCCAGCGCGGAGATCGGCTCGTCGCACACGATAAACTCCGGTTTGACCGCAAGCGCACGCGCAATGCCGACACGCTGTCTCTGTCCGCCCGAAAACTCGTGCGGATAACGGTTTGCATGCTCGGAATTGAGTCCTACCCGCTCCAGCATCTGTATGATCATCTGATAACGTTCTTCCTTGTTGGCGGCGAGCTTGTGTGTGTCGATCGCCTCACCGACGATATCTCCCACAGTCATACGGGGATCCAGACTCGCATATGGATCCTGGAATACGATCTGCATTTTCTTGCGGTATGGGAGCATATCTGCGAACTGCTTCTTCTCCACATCGAAAATCACGTTCCCATCGTAAATGAACCTTCCTTTGGTCGGCTCATACAGCCGCAGAAGGGTTCTTCCGGTCGTGGTCTTTCCGCACCCGGATTCTCCGACCAGTCCCAGCGTCTCTCCACGGTAGATGGAAAATGTCACATCGTCCACTGCCTGAATATATTTCTTGTTTTTGCCAAAGCCTCCTGCCGGGAAATACTGACACAAATGTTCTACTTTAACTAATTCGTCACTCATTTGTCTCTCCCTTCTGCATCTGCTCCAACTGGCACAGCCAGCATTTTGTATAGTGAACCCCGCCGAACTCCGTCACCGGCGGCATGTCTCTCAGACAGATCTTTCTGCACTCGTCGCATCTCGGTGCAAATGCGCAGCCTGCCGGAGGATTCAAAAGGTCGACCGGCGTTCCCTCGATTGGAACCAGCCGCTCATGTTCCTTGGTATCCAGCTTCGGAATGGAACGGATCAGTCCCTTCGTATACATATGCTTCGGCTCGTAGAAGATCTCGTCGGTTGTCCCATACTCTACGATGCTTCCCGCATACATGACCGCAATGTGGTCGCACATGCTGGCAACCACGCCGAGATCGTGGGTGATCATGATGATCGCCATTCCCAGCTTCTTTTTCAGATCCATCATCAGCTCCAGGATCTGTGCCTGGATCGTCACATCCAGAGCTGTGGTCGGTTCGTCCGCGATCAGGAGCTTGGGTTCGCACGCAAGCGCGATCGCGATCATCACTCTCTGCCGCATACCGCCGGACAGCTCATGCGGATACTGTTTAAGCCGCTTGTCCGGCTCGTTGATGCCTACTAACGTCAGAAGCTCCTTCGCTCTCTCGTAAGCCTGCTGACGGTTCTTATCCGTGTGAAGCCGGATCACTTCCATGATCTGGTTGCCGATCGTGTAGACCGGATTTAAGCTCGTCATCGGATCCTGGAAGATAATGGACACTTCGTTTCCGCGCATCCTGCGCATCGCCTTTTCATCCATCTTCTCCACCTCGTGTCCGTTGAAGTGGAGCGTTCCGCCCATCAGCTTGCCGGGATGCGCCGTCAGTCCCATCAGAGAGTATGCCGTCACGGATTTACCGGATCCGCTCTCTCCTACGATACCGAGAACCTCTCCCTCCTTGAGGTGGATGGATACGTTATTTAATGCTTTGACCTCTCCTGCCGGTGTGAAAAAGGAAAGGCGCTCGTTCTGAATATCTACTAAATATTTTTCTGCCATATGCCCGCTTCCCTTCCTAATCTTTTAACTTGGGATCAAATGCGTCCCGAAGACCGTCTCCGAGAAGATTGAAGCTCAAAATGATCAAACTGATGATAAACGCCGGAATAAACAACAGGTACGGATATGTGTTGATTCCGTTGATCGCATCGCTCGCCAGACTTCCGAGGGAAGGCATCGGCACTGCCACACCCATTCCCAAAAAGCTCAGGAAGCTCTCCGTAAAGATGGAGGAAGGAATCTGCAAAGTCGTCGTTACGATCAGCGTTCCGATACAGTTCGTCAGAAGATGCTTGCGGATGATCTTGCCCTGCTTGACGCCGAGCGCCTTCGCTGCAGTGACATACTCGCTCTCCTTCAGCATAAGCACCTGGCTTCGCACCATACGCGCCATGCCTACCCAGTAGAGCAGGGCGAACACGATAAAGATACTGATCAGGTTCTGTCCGACAACCTTTACCCAGCCAAAGCCCGGTGTTGCCGCCAGATTTTCAAGCGGTGCCTTGAGTGCAAAGGATAACAGCACGATCAGAAGCACATCCGGAACCGTGTATATGATATCAACGATACGCATCATGATCAGATCCGTCCATCCGCCTGCAAAGGCTGCCACCGATCCGTACAGGGAACCGATCACCAGAATGATCGCTGTCGCAATGATACCTACCAGAAGGGAGATTCTGCTTCCCATCATCACACGGATCGCATAGTCGCGCCCCATCTTGTCTGTTCCGAAAATATGCGGGAACACCTTCTCACCACTGTCGATCCGCGCCTGTTCCTCCGCGGAATACTGCATCGGCGCCAGATTGTTCGCCCCCTTGATCTGCTCCTTGTAGCTGTATGGATAAAAGGACGGCACGATAAAGGAAAAGATCATAACAAGGATGATAACGACCAGACTGGTCATCGCCACCTTGTTTCTCTTCAATCTCCGAAAGCCGTCTTTCCAGAAGCTGACGCTCTCCCGCATCACCACCTGGCTCTGTTTTTCCTCTTCGGTTGCCGGGAGGAAATCTTCGGGCTTCAGCTTCAGCTGAAAACTTAATGGATTTTCTTTCATAGCCTTCGTCTCCTCCTTACTTTAACTTGATTCTCGGATCGATGATCTTGTATACGATATCGACCACAACGTTCATGATCACGATCAGGGACGCCAAAAAGATGGTGGTTCCCATGATCAGAGTATAGTCACGTCCCTGGATGGCGCTGATAAACTCTCCGCCAAGTCCCGGGATAACGAAAATCTTCTCTACGATAAAACTTCCTGTCACCGTGTATGCGAGCATCGGTCCCACATAAGTAACTACAGGGAGGATCGCATTTCGCAGCGCATGCTTGAAAAGCTGCTTTCTGCCGGAAACACCCTTCGCCTTCGCCGTGCGCATATAATCCTGCCCCAGCACATCCAGCATGGACGAGCGCATCAGTCTCATAATGTAGGCCGTCGGGTAGAACGAAAGCGCCATCACCGGCATAATATAGTTCTTCCACGTATTCAAACCGATCGTCGGAAGCACCTTCAGCTTCACGCCGAAGAAATACAGAAGAACCGTACAGATAACGAAACTAGGCACCGCGATCCCGCAGGTCGATATGACGCTGATCAGGCTGTCCAGGAACTTGCCCCTCTTGAGCGCGGCAATACTTCCAAGCGTCACGCCCAGGATCAGGGAGATCAGTACGGAGATACCGCCCACTCTCGCCGACACCGGAAACTTCGTTGCAATGATGGCAGACACCGTCCAGCCTCTCTTCTTAAGACTGTCTCCAAAGTCACCGTGCGCTGCATCCAGCATGTAAGTAGTATATCTTTGGAGTATCGGTTTGTCCAATCCATATTTTGCCTCGAGCGCCGCTGTCGCCTGAGGACTGATCGCCTTCTCCGACAGAAACGGTCCGCCCGGAACCAGATTCATCAGGAAAAACGTCAGCGTTGCCACTGCCCAGATCGTGACGATCGCAAGCAGTATTCGTTTCAGAATATACTTCAGCATAACTTCACCTCGTTAAAATGTTAAAACTGTATTCCTACTATTGCAATGGCGATAGTACAATACATTTTCATATCCTAGCACACTTTTATACTTTTTTCCAGTAAAAATTTCAAAAATCGCAAGATCCGGTTTCTTCCACTGGCTTCTCGCCTTCTGACCAAATTCTTCCAGCTGCATCCTGTCCCTGACGCGCGCCGCCAGCTCCATCCGGTAGAAGCTCTCGCCGAGCTCCGCAGCCCCAAGACCTCGCGCCTCCCCCTTGAGGGTATGGCAGACGCCCACGATCTGGTCGTAGAGCTTCTCCTCCGCCTCCGGATCCGTTTCTCCGGCTGCGATCCCGCGCAGGGAATCCAGAAGCTCCTCGGGTCCGGTCTGCTTTTCTGCCGCCTGTCCTGCAAAGAGACGAAGCATTTCCTCATAAAAGGCGGCGTCCTCGTCGGCATTGCGCAGCCCTTCGTTTCCATGGTTGAACGCATTGTCCACCGCCACGTGGAGCGAGCCAAATAACTGTACCTTACCATCGCCATCATCATGCAGTACATCATAACCGTCATGGCGATCACCACCGGATTGTAGCTTCCGAACACTCCGATCCCTTTCAGTACCAGCTCCAGTGCAAAAGCGCCCATCCCGGCGGCGATATAGAGGATCCTCTTTTTCTGTCTCTCGGCGCTTTTCTAGCATCAGTCGTGCCTCTCCTCCTCTACGTCATAACACTCGCAGAACCTAGCCGAGAATGACGGCTTTTCGCCTGCCACATACAGGTGCTCCGTGCTTCCGAACTCGTTGATCCGGAAACTTGCGATGCCCTTTCTGCGCTCCTCCGTGTAAATGCTGGTGATCGACGTCGGCGTCGCGCAGAAACCGTGCCACAGGATCATCGGGGATACGTTGATGAGATGGCTCAGCAGGACGCACTCCACTCCAAAGTGACAGAACAGCACGATCGTGTCCTGATTCGGTGTGACTGCCCGGTAATGCAGTCCTTCCCGCTCATAGCCGTGTTCCCGCAGCAGTTCATCCAGTCCTTCGCAGACCCAGTCGTACTCTTTTTTGACGCCGCCGTCCTCCATGATCTTCGTGTAAGACCAGTTATCCTTATCATAGTATTTCTGCTCCCGCTCCATATCCTGCGGAAGCCAGTCCCAGCTGATCGATTTCCGGTCCTGTCTGTCCGGTCTTGCGATGCGCGGCGCAAACTCCCGCAGCCATTCGCAGGTTTTCGCCGTGCGATGCATCTTTTCCAGCGTGCAGCCGGCTGTATCCTGCGCCCGTCCGAGCGGCGAGACATAGAACGCCTTGATATCCAGCCCGGAAAGCCTTTCTGCTGCCAGACGCGCCTCCTTCCATCCGGTTTCTGTCAGCGTATCCAGCTCATAATTAGGATCTCCGTGCCTTACGATCAGTATTCTCATGGGTATCGTCCCCGTCCTTCCTTTTTGTCATATAGAACCAGTATAGCACAGGAGCCTGTCGTTTGACACCTTTTATACATGGATTAAACCTTTCGCCTGTCCATGAGCTGCGTCACCCACTGCACCAGCTGCCAGCCGAGATAACCGCACAGCAGGCCGACGAAAACGCCGCCCAGCACATCGGTAGGATAGTGCACGTACAGATACAGTCTGGAAAAAGCGATCAGCACGGCAAGGACAAGCGCTGGAGGGAGCAGCTTCTTCTCCCCCGTCAGATACAGCGCCATCACCGCCGTAAAGGACGCCGCCGTGTGTCCGGACGGAAAGGAGAAGTCCCGCGGCGCCCTGACCAGAAGCTGCACGGCTGTATTGACGTCAAAGGGGCGCACCCTCGCAACAAGATTCTTCAATATTCCATTGCAGAGAATCAGGTCGATGCAAAGCGCCGCGGCAAGGATTGTGCCCGTTCTCCTCTTTCCCGGCAGCAAAAGCATCCCTAGCGTCAGCAGGATCCAGATCATTCCACTGTCGCCCAGATGGGTGATAAGACACATCACCTGATCTCCCACCGGCGCATGGATCTTCTGCAGCATATCCAATATCTGTAATTCTACTCTCATCTTTCCTCCCCATTTCTACGTGCGTTTTTTTATATGCAATACCCTTATTTATTATAACACGATTGTAATGCTTCCTTCAGGATCCGGATCACCTCGTCGTAGTTCTCCGGTCTGTGCGGAAACGTGCACTGCGTACAGACCTTGATCGTCCTTCCGTCCTTCTCCAGATACCTTGGATTCCCCGGACACTTCTCCAGATGGTACATCGGACAGTAACAGAACAGACAGTTAAAATCGGTCAGTCCACTGTGGCACGGAAAATACCTGCATTGCCTGTTTTCAAAAAATCGATGCGAGTTTTCCATCCTCTCACTCCTCCTCTTTTCGCCGGTATGCAGCCGCCTTTCTGACAAAATTTACCGCAAACTGCGGGTTCGACGGATAATACAGATGCGGAAAGCCAAACCATCTGCTTTTGTCCTTCCAGATACACGGATACTTCCTTCCAGTCGCAGGCTTTGTCGCCAGACAGTCCGCTCCGTTGTCCTCACTGTCATAATAGTGGAACTCATGCCCTCTGACAGCTCCTGTGCCCGTCCAGGAATCTCCCTCCTTCTCCCGGATCTCCACATAGCCAAAGCGCACCAGCCGCCCTGCGTCCGTGCACGTCCCAGTCAGCAACCCCGCCATGGGATACCGCTTCCCTTCTCCGGTGACGATCGCCTCATGCAGATACAGAAAACCACCACATTCCGCAACCGTCGGAACGCCTCTTTCTACCGCCTTCCGGACCGCTTCCCTCATCTTCTCATTCCGGCACAGTTTCTCCGCGTACAGCTCCGGATACCCGCCGCCGAGCAAAATTCCGCTGCACCCTTCCGGAAGCGCCTCGTCCCTGATCGGCGAAAAATACGCAAGTCTTGCTCCTGCCTCCCGTAGCAGCCGCAGATTGTCCTCATAGTAGAAGCAAAACGCCTCATCCCTCGCGACCGCGATCACCGGACCGTCCGAAGCAACAGCCTTTTTCGTCTCCGGCTCCTCCGGAAGCGGTTCTGCCGTCCCTGCGATCTCCAGAATATCCGCAAGCGATACAGACTGCCGGAATTCCTGCGCCGACCGTTCCAGCTTTTCCTTCAGCTCCGGCACTTCCTCCGGCATCACCAGTCCCAGGTGCCTGCTTCCCAGTTCTTCCTTTCTCCTGGGAATATAACCCAGCACCCGGATGCCTAGCTCCTTCTCCGCCAGCGGCCGGATCATCTCATAGTATGCGCCGGACATCCTGTTAAAGATCACGCCTTTGATCAGCCTGTCCTTATCATATGAAAGGAAACCCGCGATCAGGGCGAGGACCGATCTTCCCATCCCTTTGGCGTCCACCACAAGGATGATCGGCGTCTTCGTCACCTTTGCCAGATGGTAGGAGGAGCCCTCCTCTCTCACGCCGCCAAGACCGTCATAAAGCCCCATGACGCCCTCAAAGACCGCAAGCTCCGCCTCTTCTTTTCCCGCGGTCAGCAGTCTGCGCGTCTCCTTCTCATCCGTAAAAAACGTATCCAGATTCCGGGAAGGCACTCCGAGCACCGTCCGGTGAAACATCGGATCGATATAGTCCGGTCCGCACTTAAAGGCGACCACCTTTTTCCCGGCGTCCTGAAGCGCCTGCAAAAGAGCGCATGTAACCGTCGTCTTGCCGCTTCCGCTCGCTGGTGCGGCGATCATTACCCGGTCAAGTTTCATCTTCCTTCACCTCCCGCATGGAAAACGCACAGATCCACACCGGATTCTCCGCGTGCATCATCTGGTAGCCGCCTCTTTGCTGCGTTCTGCACACCTGCACCTGCACCCACTCTTCCTCTTCCACGGGCAGCTTTGCAAGCAGTCTTTTCAGCTCGCAGATCGTCTCCATGCTGACCGCGTTCACCACCACACGGACTGTGGGATTTTTCCGGTACAGCGCCCAGAGGATCTCAGAAAGCCTTCCGCCGCTCCCCCCGATAAAAGCGTGGCTTGGCGCTTCTAGCTGCTCGAATCCCTCCGGCGCCAGCGCCCGGACAACGCAGATGTTATCCAGTCCAAATTTCTGTCGGTTCAGCTCGATCAGCTCTGCCGCCTCCTCCTTCCGCTCTATCGCATAGACCTCTGTGTCCCCGGACAGCGCGGCGATCTCTACCGCGATCGAACCCGTTCCGCTGCCCACATCGTAGACCACGGCTCCTCTGTGAAGCCGCAGCTTACAGATGCTGATCTCCCGCACTTCCTCCTTCGTCATCGGAACTGCACCCCGGATAAACTGCCCGTCTGTCATTCCATGCGTCAGTCTGTGCGGCTGCGCTCCCGGATTCAGGATACAGCAGGTGTACAATCCCTCTCCGGTAAGGCTGCGGCACTCTTCCGGGCGAAGTCTGTAGATCGTCTGCTCCCGGTAGGAAAGCTGGTAACCGGCGTATATCCGGCACTCTTCCAGACCTGCGTCCACCAGCAGTTCTCCCATCCTCTTCACATCCTCCAGACCGGAGGTAATGAGAAAGGTCTTTGCCTGGCTTCTGATCCTGTCTGCCAGACCGTGAAGCTGCTGCCCGTGCATGCTGCATATTGTCGCATCCTGATAGCTCTCCCCGATGCACGCCGCAAGATAAGACACAGAAGAGATTCCCGGCAGGATCGTGAGCGACGCCCGCAGTTTTCCTTCTTCGATCTCCTTTTGCAGAGACTCATGCAGCTTCCGGCATCCACTGTAAAATCCGCTGTCACCCGAAAACAGGATCACTACCTTCTTCTCCCGGTACATTTCTTCCTTTTCCTGCACTTCCCTCAAAAAAGGCAGGATCTTCTGCGCCGTGTAATAAGTCCTTTTCTGACCGCGCGGCTGGTATTCCCGTATCATCCGCTCCGCGCCAAGCAGAATATCCGCCTGCTCGATCGCATGCCGCACCTCCACCGTCAGGCTTTGTCCGTCTCCCATGCCGACGCCTGCCAGCACGATCTCCATCTGCCCCGTGCAGGGAAGTTTCTTTCCGCACAGCTCTTCCAGCCTGTGGCACACCTCCCGGAAGGATTCTCCCTCCTCCTCCTGCTGTCTGCTGCCGATCACAAAGACCGGGATATCCTGCCGCTTTGCCGCCTCCACCTTCTCCGGGAAGCCGCCTGTTCTCCCGCTCTGCTTGGTGACAAGACACCGGATCCGGTACTGGCTGATCATCGCCTCGTTCATCTGCGCGGTGAACGGTCCCTGAAGCGCCAGAATCTGTTTGCCTGTCAGTCCCTGCTCCATACAGATCTGAAGACTTTCGATCCCCGGCAGCACGCGCGCATACAGTCTCTCCCGGAGCTTTTCCCGCCCGGCGTACACGGCGAGCTCCTTGCTGCCCGTCGTCAGCAGAATGTTTCCCTCTGTCTGCTCCAGCGCGCTGACGCAGTCCTCATGGGAAGAAAAATAGCGGATCCCTGCATAGCTCTCCGGCGCCTCCAGCTCTCTTTTCAACCGCAGATAACGGGTTCCCGTCCTTTCTGCCGCCGCCCGGATATTCTCCGTAACGACGGTCGCGTAGGGATGGGTCGCATCCACCGCCACCGCAAAAGCCTCTCTCCGGAAGAAATCCTCCATCTGCTCCTGATCCATCCGTCCGCGGTGCACACAGGCGAGCGGATGATCCCCCAGCACGATCTCCCCGTAATCGGTCGCCACGCACACGGTATGCAAAACGCCCGCCTCCGTCAGACATTCCGACAGCAGCCTTCCCTCTGTCGTCCCTGCAAAAATCACGATCTTATCCAATCCGATACCCCCGCTTCGTAACCAGCTTTCCACCGATCAGCTCCGTGCCGGAGCTTCCGATAAAGACAGTAGTGAACATATTGACCTGCGCATCCCGCAGCTCTCCCAGCGTGCAGGTCACGGCTTTCGTCCCCTCTCTACCGATATTTTCCACATAGCCGCAGGGACGCTCCCGATCCATCACATGCAGCAAAACGTCGCACGCCTTTTTCAGATAATCTCCTCTTCTGTGGCTCGAAGGATTGTAGAGGGCGATCACAAAATCGCCGTAGGCCGCCGTGGTCAGCCGTTTCTCGATAACCTCCCAGGGCGTGAGCAGATCGCTCAGGCTGATCGTACAGAAGTCATGCCCCAGGGGCGCTCCCAGAACCGCCGCTCCTCCGATCGCCGCCGTGATGCCCGGGATCACCACAAGCTCGGTCTCCGGATACGCCTCTCCCATCTCGTACATCAGCGACGCCATCCCGTAGATCCCTGCGTCCCCGCTGCAGATCAGTGCTACCTTCTTTCCCGCCGCAGCCTCCTCAAAACAGATGCGGCACCGCTCCTTCTCCTGCCGCATGGGGGTGGTGCGCATTTCTTTTCCGGCAAACCGCTCTCCCAGCAGGTTTACATAAACCGTATATCCGACGATCAGATCTGCCTCCTCCAGCGCCTGCAGCGCCTCCGCCGTCATCATCTCTTCTTTTCCTGGCCCGATCCCTACGATCGAAATTGTGTTAGCTTTCAAAAGAAATCCTCCATTCCCGCCGCGCTATGGCGATCGTCATTCCTTCCGACATGTGCTTTTCCACGATCAGGCTGCCGCCTTCCCCGCAGGCTCTGAGCGCCGCCCTCTCACACACATTTCCCACGCCGACTGTCTCTCTCACAAACGCCGATTCATGGAGTTCTCCCTCCACCTTCGCAAGCTCCTGCGCTGAATACGTCAAAAAGGGGATCCCCTGCTTTCTGCTCCAGTTGACAAGCCCCTGCTCGTCCCGCTTTCTGTCAATCGACGCCAGCGCGCAGATCTCCTCTTTTTCAATCTGCACACGCCGCAGCGTCTCGTCGATATACGCGGCGATCTTCGTCTCCTCCGTCCCCCGCTTACAGCCTATGCCGATCACATACGGTCTGGGGCGCAGCCACAGAAGCGGCTCTTTGTCCGGTTTTCCTGTGCTGACGACCACATCCGCACTCTCCCCTTCCTGCGGGGTCAGAAGCCGGACATCCGCAGGCGGCATTTCCCCTTTGGCAAGGCGCTCCCTGTCGACCGCCAGCGTGACCTTCTCTCCCGCAAGCACCTTTGCCGACACCCTGGCGATCCCTGCTTTCTCCATGATACCAAGACTGTTTCTTTTTGCAAACAGGTCCACCGCAAAATGCCCCTCCAGATCGGTCGCCGTCGTGATCACCGGGATCGCTCCGGTCAGCCTTCCAAGCTCTTCCGCCAGCTCGTTGGCGCCGCCGACATGGCATGCCAGAAGCGGGATCACATAGTTTCCCTTTTCATCCATCACAAGCACCGGCCGGTCGCTCAGCTTGCCCGTGATATGCGGAGCAACCGCCCGCAACGCAATGCCGCAGGCTCCGATGAACAAAAGGCTTCTTCCCTCTTTTATCTGCTCTCCTGCCCACGTCGTCACATCCTCGTCCGTCCACTTCACAAAGTCCGGCCGCCCGGTCGTCTTCTGCGCGCGGCATCTCGTGAATACCTGCACCTCTTCGCGCCAGCCTTCATATATTTTTTCCGCTAACTGCGTTCCCTGCGCGGTAAACGTTATCACACTAAGCATCTCCAGCTTCCTTAGCCTTTCTGAATTGTGTGGAAAAGTCCGGCGCGTACAGCCTCGACCTGTGGTACTCTCTGTGGGCGACCG
>OIZL01000698.1_pt1 | contig 22582 bp, 18 predicted proteins | sample 1588541 | NCBI WGS metagenome assembly OIZL01 (sample SAMN03283285) | human gut metagenome | biome: human-associated habitat; material: feces | host: Homo sapiens | place: Peru | collected 2012 | reverse complement strand
TGGAGACCGCCCCCGCCGCCGATTTTCGCGCCGGGCAGCGCCGCCAGACAGGCAAGCGCCAGCGCGCCCGTCAGGCTCAGCCCGCCCTCTCGAATGCGCGCCATCGCCAACGGCGACTGAATATCATGCAGGAAAAAGCCCGCGTTCACCGCCGCGTACAGCAGCCGTGCGCCCAGCAGCCCCAGCGGCAGCGCAAGCGACAGGGCTGCGAACAGCGCGGGCGCTTTTTGCCTGTCGCGACAGCAGGCAAGCGCCGCTGCGCAGCCGACAGCCGCGGAAACCGCCAGCGCCAGCCCGTAATAGGAAAAGGTCATTCCGCGCTTCCTCCTTCCGCGCCGCCAAGCAAAAGCCGCATCAGCTCCGCCTGCGCATCGTCGCCCTGCCGCGCCTCACGCGCCGCCTTTTCGGCATAATAGGCCGTCGCGCGCTCGGGCAGAAGATCGCAATGCACCAACAGGAACGGCATGGAAAAGAGCGTAACCGCCATCACGACGGCCAGAAGCCATACGACGCCCTTGCGCATAACTCCCTCCTTATCTGCCGTCCGGCACGGCGGTGACGACATACACGATATCGCTCTGCGGCCGCTCGGAGGCGGCGTAATTGGAATCGTAATACCGGTTATGGAAAAACATGATGCTTGAATTCCCGCCGTCCAGACAATAGGCCTCCGCAACCCCCAGCGTGGCCATGAACTGCGCCATCTGGTCGGTGGTCACGCCCTTGGAGATGGCGTTGCGGCCCTCCGCCTCGACAAAAACGTATTCCAGCGGCCCCATCTGGGCGATCACCGTGCGCGGCGAGCGCACCGCGCTGTCAAAGCGGGTTTTATAGGCGTCCGGCATGGGCAGCACCTCGCCCTGCCGAATCAGGGCGGGGCCGAAGGTGAAGGCGTTGACAATGGTTCGGCCGGACTTGAGGAAGTCCACCAGCTCCTGCGCCTGCGTTTCCGAGCCGAGGAAATTATGAAAATCGCCCTGATCGTCAATCACCAGCACGTCCTTTTCCGGGTTAATGTCCGGGCGCACCATCACGCCCTGCCGGTAAATCAGGCCGTCCTTGCGCTGGGTATAGAAATCGCCGTTGATCGCCACCACGGCGTTCAGGCGGCGCGCCATCTTTCCCGGCTTTTCAGCCACCACCTGATTGGGCGCTCCGGCCAGCGCCGTACGCAGCTGCGTAGGGCTTTTGACCTTAATCCATGCAATATCGTAGCGTACGCCGTCGACGTCGCGCTTTTCCATTTTCACGGAAAGGCTCTCGTCCTCGTAGGCGTCCTTGGTATAATTCGCCTCGCTGGGCGTATAGCCGCCCGAAAAATCAACCGGGAGGGCATAATCCTCCGCCGACGCGCCAAGGCATACGCAAAGCAGCGTAAGCAGCAGCAACCCCATCAAACGCTTTTTCATTCGTTCCGCTCCGTTTCCATTGAATGCAAAACGATGCAGGAATGCCGGCGCGCCCTGCATCGAGGGCCTCTCAATATGCGCCGCCCGCCTCATCCACAGGCCCTGCGGGCCGCTCGGTCAGCGTGCCGGCAGCCAGACGCGCCTTGGCCTCCTCCATAATCTTCTGCGTGGCGGAAACACCGCAGCGCGCCGCGCCCGCCAGACGGCAGGCCAGCACCATATCCAGCGAACGAATGCCGCCGGAGGCCTTGACGCGCACGGCGGGGGAAACGGCCGCGCGCATGAGGCGCACGTCCGCCACCGTCGCGCCGCCCTTGCCGTAACCGGTCGAGGTTTTGACAAAATCCGCGCCCGCCTTTTCCGACAGCGCGCAAACCATTCGCTTTTGCTCATCGTTGAGGAAGCAGGTTTCGATGATAACCTTGAGAATCGCGTCGCGCGCATGCGCGGCGTGCGCCAGCTTGGCGATTTCGTCCTCGACATAATGCGTATTTCCCGCCAGCATTTCGCCGATATTGATAACCATATCCAATTCGCGGCAGCCGTCGTCCAGCGCGCGCTGCGCCTCAAACACCTTCACCGACGTATGGTGCGCGCCGTGCGGGAAGCCGATCACCGTGCAGGGCAAAACGTCGCTTCCGCGCAGCGCCTTGACCACCAGCGGCATATCGTAGGGGCGGGCGCATACCGTCGCCGTGCCGTATTCCAGCGCGACGTCGCAGCCGCGGCGAATATCGTCGGGCGTCAGGAAGGGCTGAAGCGTAGAATGATCCAGCGTCTTTGCAATTTCATGCAGCGTAATGGCCATATTTTCCTCCATCCTTCGGCGTCAAGCCGAATGCTCAGCGCGGCCGCAGCCGCTTACTTTCCCTTGCAGTATTTTTGAACGTACGCCGCCGCCAGCTCATATTCCTCCGGCGGCAGCCGCAGCGCCATGGGCGCCAGATACGGCGTGTGGTACAAAAGAATCGTCGCCTTGCTTTGGCGGTATTTTACGCTCTGCACATCCGCCCAGAGCATATGCCGCTCCTGCGACAAATGCATAACCGAGCCGTCCTGCTGCGGCACGTCGTTTTCAGGCGACGCGCTTTGCAGCCGCGCCCAGCTTTTGAGCTTGGAGGGCGCGTGCCATGTTTGCAGATGCGCGCCCTGCGGGTCGAGGATAAAGACGATAACCTCGCGCCCCTGCAGCATCAGGTCAATAAACGTCAGCGCCAGCCCGACCGGCAGCAGCGCAAAGATGCACGAGGGCAGCGCGCTGTTCCACAGCTGCGCCGTTTTCGTGCTGCCCGAAAGCAGCGTTTCCAGCCCGAAAATCATCAGAAACAGCAGCGCCGTCACCGCCAGCAGCGTGTAGAGCGCTGCGCGCCAGATTCTGCCGTCCGCAATGGGCACGGACGCGACGCTCCACACATCGCGCTGTGCCGCGGCCGTCGCGCGCCTGCCGCAGCCCCGGCATACGTCGCCGGCGCTTTCGGTTTTGCAGCGCTTGCAATAGGAATAAATCATTGCTCAATCAGGCTCTTGCCCGTCATTTCGGGAGGAACCGCCACGCCCATGCTGTCGAGCATCGTGGGCGCGATATCCGCCAGCCGCCCGCCGTCGCGCAGCTTTTTGCCAATCAACGCGGGGTCGCAGGCGATAAAGGGCACGGGATTGGTGGTATGCGCGGTAAAGGGCTCCTTGGTTTCAGGGTCGATCATCTGGTCGGCGTTGCCGTGATCCGCCGTCACAAAGGCGCGGCCGCCCATCTTGAGAATTTCGTTCACCAGCCGCCCCACATCCTTGTCCACTTCCTTCACAGCGGCCTCGGCGGCCTCCATCACGCCCGTGTGGCCCACCATGTCGCAGTTGGCGTAGTTGAGGATCATCACATCGTATTTGCCGCTGTCAATCAGCTCCAGCGCCTTTTCCGTAACGCCCGGTGCGCTCATTTCCGGCATCATGTCGAACGTGGCCACCTTGGGCGAATCGATCAGGAAGCGATCCTCGCCCGCGTTGGGCGCTTCCACGCCGCCGTTGAAGAAGAAGGTAACGTGCGCGTATTTCTGCGTTTCGGCGATATGCGCCTGCGTCATGCCCAGCTTGGAGAGGTATTCGCCCAGCGTGTTAACCAGCGTTTCGGGCGGATTGACCACCTTGAGGCCCGTGAAGGTCTCGTCGTACTGCGTCATGGAAACGAACTGCACGGGGATAAACCCCTTCCTGCGCGCAAAGCCGGTAAAATCAGGCATGATGAAGGCGCGGGTAAGCTGCCGCGCGCGGTCGGGGCGGAAATTGAAGAAAATCACGCTGTCGCCCGGCTGCACGGTGGCGGTCGGCTTGCCGTCGCGGCAAATCACGGTGGGAATCATGAATTCGTCCGTCTTGCCGTTGCGATAGCTGTTTTCCACCGCCTGCACGGCGTCCTGCTCCTCAACGCCCTCGCCCAGCGCAATCGCATTGTAGCCCTTTTCCACGCGGTCCCAGATGTTATCGCGGTCCATGCCCCAGAAGCGTCCCTGCAGGGAGGCGATCTGCCCGACGCCGATTTCCCGGAGCTTTTCCTCCAATTCGCGCACATATTCGACGCCGGAGGTCGGCGGCACGTCGCGGCCGTCCAGCAGGCAATGCACATAGACCTTCTTCAAGCCGCGCTGCTTGGCCATTTCCAGCAGCGCGTACAAATGCGTATTGTGGCTGTGCACGCCGCCGTCGGAAAGCAGCCCCATCAGATGCAGGCTGCCGCCGTTTTGCTTCACGCTGTCCATCGCCCAGATCAGGGGCTCCTTTTTGAAGAACTCGCCGTCGCGAATATCCTTCGTAATCCGCGTCAGCTCCTGATAAACGATGCGGCCCGCGCCGATATTCAGATGTCCTACTTCGCTGTTGCCCATCTGGCCGTCCGGCAAACCCACGTCCATGCCGCTCGCGCCCAGCTGCGTATGCGGGAATTTCGCCAACAGCTTGTCAAGCTCAGGCGTGCCCGCCGCGTAAATGGCGTTGCCCTCCTTCGCGGGATTGATGCCAAAGCCGTCCATGATAATCAGCGCCGTCATTTTCTTGCTCATATGATAATCTCCTTTACTGTGTCGCCCGTTCATGCGCCCAAACGAACACACTTTACATTATAATGGAAACCTCGCGCGCTTTCAAGCCCCGGCGCGGGAAAGTCGCGCTTTTCTTTTCGGCTGTCGCGCTGTGGAAAAGTTTTCGTTTCTTCGGGGATAAAATCGGCATATTTTTCCCAGTTGCCGCATAAAACCCTTATATCGCCTGTGTTTGTGCTTTCCATAGTCTGTGAAAGGAGCGATTGTGGATTGTGTGGATAAGCCTAAACCGCGCGTTTTCGGCTGCCACCCTGTGAATCGATGAACGCCGCCGGCAACGATTTGCGTTGTTTTTTCTTGCATTTTCCATGAAAATGTGAGAATATATTAGCGGAGAAGAAGAAGCTTTTTTTTCGCGTGCGCTTCCTTCCTCCGCCGCCGCGGCTCTCGTCCGCCGTTTTTCCCCGGCGTTTTAGCGCTTTTCCACATCGGTATAAACGCCGAAAAGGCCCGTGGCGTCAGCCTTTCAGACACTTATCCACTTTTCCACAGCCCCTACTACTACTACTAAAAAATATTACTACTACTGCCGAAGGCGTGTTGCGCTTCGGCTGCCAAAGGAGAGAAAAACGTTATGCATTTCCGCGTACAAACCGACGAAATGAATTACGGTCTGGGCATGGTCGTTCGCGCCATCGCCCCGCGCCCGGTCAAGCAGGCCTACGACGGCGTGATGATCGAAACGGACGAGGCGGGGCTGATCCTTACCTGTACCGACGGCGAAATTTCCATTAAGGCGCGCGTTAACGCCATTATCGACGAAGAAGGCTGCGCCCTGCTGCCTGCCAGGCTGTTTGCCGAGATGATGCGTAAGCAGCCCGCCGGCGAGGTCGACGTGCGCGTGGACGCGCAGATGCGCGCCGCCATCCGCAGCCGCGGCAGTAACACCTCCATGGCCTGCATGGCTGCGGAGGATTTTCCTGATATCCGCGATATCACAGCGGAAAATCACGTATCGCTGCCCTGCCGCCGCCTGCGCGATGCGATCGGACGGGTGCAATTCGCCGTTTCAACCGACGAGAGTAGGAAAATTCTTACAGGTATATTGATGGAGGTCTATCCGCAGCAGACGTTGCTGGTGGGGCTGGACGGCTTCCGCCTTGCGCTGCAGCGCATTGCGGCGGAGAATGCTTTGCCGCCAACCGGCGGAAAGGCCATGCTGCATATCGTTGTGCCCGGCAAGGTGCTGGGCGAGGTCAGCAAAATGCTGCCCGACAGCGACGATAATGTCGAGATTGTCTTTAATTCCTCGCATGCGATGTATCAATTTGGCAATGTGAAGGTATACGCCACGCTGCTGACGGGCGAATTCATTGATTATCAGAAGATTTTGCCTGCGACATGGACGACGGAGGTCGTGGTGATGCGGTCGATGTTCTCCGACGCGATCGACCGCTGCAGCCTGATGGCGCGCGAGGGCAAGAACAATATGATTTACCTGAAAATGCTGCCCGAGGGTCGTATGGAGCTGACCGCCAACGCAGACCGCGGCGACGTGCATGAGGAGTTGGAAATCGGCATCGAGGGCAACGAGCTGAGCATCGCGTTCAACGCGCGATATTTGACCGATATCATTCATAATATCGATGGCGAACGCATCTGCATGTGCTTCAACAGCAACGTTTCGCCCTGCATGATTAAGCCGGTTGAGGGCAACGAATACACCTTCCTTGTTTTGCCCGTGCGCATTTTCGGGCGATAATATGCTGCGGGAGAAACGCTTTTCCAGCGTTTGGCCGCCTTTGATTATCAGAAAAACGAAAAATGAGCGCTTTGACCCGAAATATTCGTGGGTCAAAGCGCTTTTTGCATGAACGCCGGTGCGGCGGTCTTCCTCTTGCTTATTCCTTTACGGCGTCCTGATCGCGGAACAGCAGCGAGATGCACCAGAGGCCGGCCAGACCGACGATGGTATAGATAATGCGGCTGACAAGGCCGGTTTGACCGCCGAACAGCCATGCGACCAGGTCAAACCGGAAAATCCCGACCAGACCCCAGTTCAGCGAGCCGATGATGCTCAGAATCAATGCAAGTGTGTCCATGTTGACGCCTCCTGTTTTCTTGCTGCCTCTAGTATGGACGGATTTTTTGGGCAGTATACGCAAAAATCGCGTCGAAATTTGTAAAAAAAGACGAAATAAATGTGCTAGGAAATTCGTCGTTTGTGCGTTATAATATCTTTATAAAATGCGTACTATGCGCAGAATAATGAAAGGCGGAATTTCAAATGAATGCATTTTTACCGGCAGATATTCTTTTCCCGCAGGTTGATTCGATGGAAAAGTGGGCGGTAATCGCCTGCGATCAGTTTACCTCCGACCCCGCTTACTGGGAGCGTGTGCGTAAGACTGCCGAGGGTGCGCCCTCTACCATCAACCTTATCCTCCCCGAAGCCGAGCTTGGCACCGAGAAGGAAGCGGAGCATACCGCGCTCATCAACCGCACGATGGCAGAATATCTGAAGGAGAATATCTTCCGTACTTATCCGAATTCGTTCGTCTATGTCGAGCGTACGCTGGAAAACGGCACGGTCCGCAAGGGCCTCGTCGGCATGGTCGATCTGGACGCGTATGATTACTCCACCGGCTCCACCTCCGCGATCCGCGCGACCGAGCGCACCGTCGTCGAGCGCATCCCGCCGCGTATGCGGGTTCGCCGCGATGCGCCCATCGAGCTGCCGCATATCCTGATGCTCTGCGACGACCATGATAAGGTCCTTATCGAACCAATCGCCGCGCATAAGCAGGGCCTGACGAAGCTGTATGACTTTGACCTGATGGAGGGCGGCAACCACATCGCCGGTTGGCTCGTGGACGGCGCGGAGGCTGCGGCGTTTAACGACCGCCTGACCGAGTATACTGCGAACGTCGGCAAGAAGTATGCCGACCTCAAGGGCGTTCCTATGGTCTTTGCCGTCGGCGACGGCAACCACTCGCTGGCGACTGCGAAGTCCTGCTATGAGGAGCTGAAGGCCAACCATCCCGGAGAGGACCTAAGCAACCATCCCGCCCGCTTTGCGCTGGTCGAGCTGGAAAACATTCATGACGAGGCCCAGGTGTTCGAGCCGATCCACCGCGTCGTGACCAAGTGCGACCCCAAGGCGTTGCTTGCCGCGCTGAAGAACGACGCCTGCGCCGAGGGCGGCTTCGAGGTCAAATGGTACATCGGCAGCGAGTCCGGCGTGATCTATCTCGATAAGGCCAAGAGCCAGCTTGCCGTTGGCGTATTGCAGGGCTTCCTTGACGGCTACCTCAAGGACCATGAGGGCGAGATTGACTACATCCACGACGACGACGCGCTCATCGACCTTGCCAAGCAGGAAAACGCGATCGGCTTCCTACTGCCTGCGATGGAAAAGAGTCAGCTCTTCCGCGGCGTTATCGCCGACGGCATCCTGCCGCGCAAAACCTTCTCCATGGGCCACAGCCGCGAGAAGCGCTACTATCTTGAGGGCAGAAAGATTAAATGATTACCGAAAGCGCCTTTGCAAAATTAAACCTGACGCTCGACGTGCTTGACCGCCGCCCGGACGGGTATCACGATTTGCGTTCGATCATGCAGACGGTTTCCGTCCGCGACGATATCACGCTGGAGCTGGATACGCATGAGCCGTGGCGGCTCGAATGCGACCGCGAGGGCATCCCGACGGACGAAACGAACCTTGCGTGGCAGGCGGCCGAGCTGTATCTACAGGAGCTGGATAAGCACGTGGACGGCCTTAGGATCCATATCACGAAGCGCATCCCCGCCAAGGCCGGATTGGCCGGGGGGAGTGCGGATGCAGCCGCCGTCCTGCGGGCCTTGAACCGCGCGTTTGACGCGCCGCTGTCGCTGCCCGCACTGGCGGAGCTGGGCGCAAGGCTCGGCTCGGACGTTCCGTTCTGCGTTCTCGGCGGAACGGCGCTGGCCGAGGGCAGGGGGGAGCACATCACGCAGCTCCCGCCCGCGCCGCAGATGACCTATGTCATCTGTAAGCCAGAGCTGTCGCTGGAAACGCCCGTGCTGTACGCACAGCTCGACGCGATCTCCATCGGCGAGCGGCCGAACACGACCGCGATGCGTGCGGCGCTGCAAAAGGGCGATCTTGAACAGATCGGCAAGCAGCTTTGCAACGTCTTTGAGCAGGTCGCGATCCCCGCGCACCCGGAGCTGAATTACATCAAGTCCATCCTCATGACCTATGGCGCATACGGCGCTCTCATGACGGGCAGCGGCTCGGCGGTGTTCGGTATTTTTGACGCGTTCGAGGCGGCGGCGGTTGCCTGCATGATGCTCAAGGAGAATTATTCGCAGGTTTTCCTGGCACAAAATGTATAATTGAAGCAAACACCGTCCATACTGTAAGCAATCTTACATATGGACGGTGTTTTATATGCTTCGTAGAATCTTACTTTGGCTTTGCGCAGTTGCCGTGTCGGCTGGCGTTGTGTTTACGGCGGACAGCTATGTGACCCAGTGCGCCTTAGCGGAAAAGACCATTCGTCTGCACGTCGTGGCGAATTCCGACAACGACGCGGACCAGCAGCAGAAGCTCCGTGTCCGCAACGCCGTACTGGAGGCTGCCGCACATTTGGCGGCAGACTGTAAAAACGCAGACGAGGCGAGAAACGCCCTTTCCGGCGGCCTTTCGGAAATCGAAGCTGCGGCAGTACGGGTGCTTCGCGCGGAGAACAGCGATGCAGACGTGCGCGTCACGCTGCAAACGGAGAAATTTGAAACGCGCCGCTATGATACTTTTACGCTCCCGGCAGGAAATTATCCGTCGCTGCGCGTCGTGATTGGTACAGGCGCAGGGCATAATTGGTGGTGCGTGGTGTTCCCGTCGCTGTGTACCGCCGCAACGGGCGAGGGCTTGGAGCGTATTGCCGCGGCAGGAGGCTTCGACGACGCGGAGAGCGAGCTGGTGACGGGTGGAGAGGAGAAATACGATCTTCGCTTCAAGACGCTGGAATGGCTGCAATCGTTCTTTGACCTGTTTGATTGAATACTGAACTTTTCCCTGTTTTTTCGGCGCAACTTATGATAGAATGGACAAGAAAGAGGTGAGTCCCTTGCTTCATATTTTACTTGACACGGATAGGAAAGCCAACACCGAGCGGCTCCTGCAGCGCCTCTGCGCGGAGAGCGGACGTTCGATTTTGCTGGTGCCGGAGCAGTTTTCCCATGCAGCCGAGCGGATGCTCTGCCGCACCGGCGGCAACCGCATTTCGCGGCGTGCGGAGGTGCTGAGCTTCTCTCGCCTTGCGAACCGCGTGTTTTCCGAGTTCGGCGGCGCGGCGGAAACAGAAACCGACCAGGGCGGCAAGCTGCTGATGATGTCCCTCGCGGTCGAAAATGTGCAGTCGCGGCTGAAGCTGTACGCAAGCTGCGCTGAGAAGCCGGAATTTCTGCTCAAGCTCCTCGATACGCTGGACGAATTTCGCAGCTACCGCGTCACTGCGCAGACCCTCCGCGAGGCTTCGCAGCGCCTCAGCGGCGTATTGGCGGTGAAAACGGAGGAATTCGCCCTGCTCATGGAGAGCTACGACGCGGTCGCTGCCAACCTCGGCCAAAACCCGGAAACGAAGCTCAACCGCCTGCTGGCTGCACTCGAGCTGTCCGACTACGCCGAGGGCAAGCACTTCTGGCTGGACGGCTTTACGGACTTTAACGGCGTAGAGCAAGAGATCATCGTGCAGCTTCTTGCGTCCGGCGCGGAGGTGACGATCGCACTTTTATGCGACGCACTGGACCATCCCGGCCAGCAGTACTCCGCCGCTGCGGATACGGCGCTGCGGCTTTTGCGTCTGGCCGGACGAGAGGGAATCAAAACGAATGTGCAGGCCTTTGCGGTCGAGGAAGCCACCCCGCAGCGCTTCCTGCGGGAGCGGCTTTTCACCGGCACCAGTGAGGCGTATCCGGAGGAGCAGCAATACATAACATTTTTAACAGCGCCCGATGCCGAAACGGAGTGCCGCGTTGCGGCTGGCGAAATTTTACGGCTGACAGAGCAGGGGCTGCGCTGGCGGGACATCACGGTGGCCTGCCCGGACGCTTCGTATCTGCCGCTGCTGCGCTCGATTTTTGCGCGGGCGAACATCCCGGCTTACTTCGCAGGCGACCGCGATATGCTGCACCAGCCGGTGGTCCATATGCTGCTGGCCGCGTTGGAGGCGGCGCAAACGCTGGAAACTGAGCCGGTGTTGTCCGTGCTGAAGTCCGGCTATCTGCCGCTGGAGGACGCGGCGGCGGACCGCTTGGAGAACTATGCGCTTTTATGGTCGATTCGTGGCGAAATGTGGGCGCGGACATGGGATATGTCGCCCTACGGTTATAAAAGAAAAACAGATGCGGCGGGACGGGAGTTGCTGAATGCGCTGAACGCGGACCGGGATGTGCTGATGGCACCGCTTCTGGCTTTGCGCAGTGCACTCCGTACGGCGAAAAACACCGGCGAGATGACCATTGCGCTGAACGATTATCTGGAAGCGATCGGCCTGCGCGACCGTCTGTCCGATCGTGCCGAGTCACTTTATAATACCGGTAAACTCCAGCAGGCGCAGGAATATGCGCAGGTTTATGGCGTGATCTGCCGCGTTATGGAGCAGCTTTACGGCGTTTTGGGCAAATCCGTGCGCAGTGCGGAGGAATTTGCCCGCATTCTCCGCACGGCGCTGAGCTGCTATGCTGTCGGCACGATTCCGGCCAGTCTGGACTGCGTGAACGTCGGCAGTCTGATGGCGCAGCGGCGCGGAGACAGCCGGGTGCTGTTTCTGCTGGGCGCGAACGAGGGTGTTTTCCCGGCGGCGGGCGGTAATCAGACGCTGCTCACCGACGGCGAACGGACCGACCTGATGGCGGCGGGCATCGGCGTGAACCCGACGAGCGCCGGACGGTTGGCGTTGGAGCTGGCCGCAATCGACAGTGTGCTGGCCACGGGCAGCGAACGGCTCTATCTTGGAGCAACGGAAAACGCCTCCTATTTTTATCGCCGGGCGCGGCTGCTGTTCCCGAATGCGCCGGTCTGCCATGACACGGACGCGCTGATCTCCCGGAGCGCGCGGGAATATTTATCCTATCTCGCGGCGGCACCGGAGCAGCGCAGGTCGTTGGAACGGACGCAGCCGGAGCTTGTGCGGCAGGCGGCGGAGATTGCGAACGCCGGGGCCTATGACTTCGGAAAGCTCTCGCAGACGGCGGTCCGGGGCCTATACGACAGGACGCTGCACCTTTCCTCGTCGCGCATCGACAAGCTGGCCTCCTGCCGCTTTGCGTATTTCCTGAGCTTCGGCCTGCGGGCGCAGGAGCGGGAAACGGCGGAGCTGGATGCATCGCTTTACGGTATTTTTATTCATGACGTCCTGGAACACGTCTGCCGCGAGGTCAAGCGGCGCGGCGGCTTCCATGCTGTGACCTGTGATGAAGTTCTTAGCTTCGCGGAGGCGCGGATGGAGCAATACGCGCGGACGGAGCTTTCCGACCTCTGGACCTCGGCGCGGGCGGAGTATCTGTTCCGCCGGACGTTTGCAGAGGTCCGGATGGTCGTGCGCGAGCTTTATGAGGAGCTGCACGTTTCGGCATTTGCGCCGGAGTGGTTCGAGCTGCATTTTGCCGACGGCGAAACGCTGCCGAGCGTCCATATCACCGGTAAAAAAATGACGGCGAAGCTGACCGGCTTCGTGGACCGCGCCGACATCTGGCGGTCGGGAAATCGCGTGTTCGTCCGCGTCGTCGATTACAAGACCGGCCGCAGGAGCTTTGATTACACCGACGTTTTCTACGGCCTCGGCCTGCAAATGCTGCTGTATCTGTTCGCCTTGGAGCAAAGCGGAGCACGGCTGCTCGGTAAGCCTTTGGAGGCTGCGGGTGTGCTGTATTTTCCGGCACGCGTCGAGCGCTTCAAGGTCACCAACCGCTTCGACGAGGGCAGGGTAACAGGTCAGCGGCAAAAGAAGCAGCAGCGCACCGGTCTGCTGCTTGACCGTGAGGACGTTTTACAGGCGATGGAGCCGTGCGAGAACGCGCCGGTCTATCTGCCCTATGAATACGACAAAAACGGCGAACGCAAGGGCGACCTTGCCACGCGGGAACAGCTCGATGCTCTGCGGCGGCACATCTTTCAAACCGTTGCCGACCTCGGCGACGAGCTGTACAGCGGCGAGGTTGCGCCGAATCCGTACTATTGCGATAACATGAACAACGCCTGCCTCTGGTGTCCCTACGGCGAAATCTGCCGTGATCGGGGCGAGAAGCGCTGGCTGACGAAGCTGAAAACGCCGGACGCTTTTTGGCAGGCTGTGAAGGGAGGCAAGGACCATGGCTGAGATCAAGCTGACCCCGGAGCAGCAGGCCGTCGTGGCCCATCGGGACGGCACACTGCTGGTTTCTGCAGCGGCCGGTTCCGGTAAGACGAAGGTGCTGGTCGATCGCGTCCTAAGGCGCGTGGAGGCAGAACAGCGGGACCTCGACGACTTTTTGATGATCACCTTCACCCAGCCTGCGGCGGCTGAGCTGCGCGGCAAGCTGATCGACCGGCTCAGCGAGCAGCTTAGTCTGCACCCGAACGACCGCCATTTGCAGCGACAGTTGAGCCGGGTCTATCTGGCGCAGATCTCGACTGTCCACGCCTTCTGCGCCGGGCTTCTGCGCGAGTATGCGCACGTGCTGGACCTCCCTGCGGACTTTCGCATCATGGACGAGCAGGAGGCGGCGCGGCTGTGTACCCGCGCGATGGAGCAGCTTTTGGAGCAGACCTACGCCGGGGTGCGGGATGCGGAGATCGACGAGTGTCTGCGCATCCTCAGCACCGGGCGGGACGACGCGTTGCTGGCCAAACTGATCGAAAAGGTCTATCGCGAGCTGCAATGCTGGCCCAGCCCGGTACGGCGGCTGGAGGCACTGCGCAAATCGCTCGACCTGACAAACTGCTCCGACCTCGGCCAGACGGTCTGGGGACGATACTGGATGGAAAATCTGCGGGACTTTCTGCGCAGTGCGGCGGAACGCATGGAGCATTGTGTCGAAAAAATCGACGCGGAGCCTGCGCTGGCGGCATATGGACCGACGTTCCGCGACAATTGTGCGCTGCTTTCCCGCCTGCTTGCGGCGCAGACCTGGGCCGAGATCGCGGCGATTCCGTGCGACATCGGGCGGTTAAAGCCCCTCCGCGCCTGCCCTGTCCCGGAGCTGCAGGCGCAGGTGAAGGACACACGGACGCACATCCTTTCCGACCTGCGCGAACGGCTGGAGCTATTTGCGCTTCCGCAGACGGAAACGGTGGGCGACCTACAGCAATGCGGCGCTGCACTACGAGGGCTGCTGACGCTCTGTGAACGCTTTTCTAATGCGTACCGCGCGGAAAAACTATCACGTCATGTGCTGGACTACAATGATCTGGAGCATGAAGCGCTGCGGCTGATCTATGGCAGCGGTACCACACCGACGAGCCACGCTCGTGAGATTGCCGGGCGCTTTGCCGAGCTGATGATCGACGAGTATCAAGACACCAACGCCGTACAGGACGCGATTTTCCGTGGCCTGTCACGCGATGGAAAGAACCTGTTTTTCGTCGGCGACGTGAAGCAGTCGATCTACCGCTTTCGTATGGCCGACCCGACCATCTTCCTCGAAAAATACCGCAGCTACGCGGACTACCGGACCGCAGTGAAGGGCGAGCCGGTGCGCATCCTGCTTTCCGATAATTTCCGGTCGCATAAGGAGATCTTGTCAGCGGCGAACGCGGTGTTTCGACTGACGATGACGCCGAGCGTCGGCGGGCTGACCTACGGCGATGCCGAGGCGCTGCATCCGCGGCGTGAGTTCCCGGAGATGGACAGTCCGGCGGTGGAGCTGCATTACATCGATCTCGACGCGCTGCCCGCGTATCCGCCGGTTGCCCGCGATGAGGTTGAGGCGGAATTTATTGCCGCTCGAATCGACGAAATGCTGCATGACGGGACGCTAATCCCAGCGTCGGATACCGATCTGCGCACAATCCGGCCGGACGATATCGTCATTCTGATGCGCTCCCTCTCCGGCAAGGCAAGCACCTATCTGACGGCGCTGCGCCGTCACGGTATCCGCTGCATCTGCGGGAGCGACGACCTGTTTTCTGCTGAAGAAGTTGGATTTTTGCTGTCTTTGCTGAAAATCTTGGATAATCCGCATCAGGATATTCCGCTTTTAACAGTCCTGATGTCGCCGGTGATCGGCTGCACCGCCGAGGAGTTGGCCATGCTGCGGGCGGAGAGCCGCGAGGGCGACCTATTTGACGCATTAGAACATTCACAGACGCGGCAGGCGCTTTTTGAAATGCTTTCCGTACTGCGTCAGACGGCGCGGGAGGGCGATATGCGGCGGCTGCTCGACGAGGCGGATGACCGTCTGCACCTTCGCGCAATCTATGGCGCGATGGAGGGCGGGGCGCAACGGCGCAGGAATATCGACCTTTTCGTCGGTCTTGCCGACCGGTTTACCGCGGGGGAGCGCTTCGGCCTTTCCGGCTTCCTGCAATATCTCGAGGCACTGCGCGAGAAGGGCTTGAGCAGCGACGCGGAACAGGCTGCGGGCGCTGTTCGGCTGATGACGATGCACAAGTCGAAGGGGCTGGAATTTCCGGTCGTGTTCCTCGCGGACCTATCGAAGCAGTTCAACATCATGGATTCGACGGAGCCGGTGCTGATCGACCCGGAGCTTGGCATCGGCGCGTTGTGCTACGACCCGGAACGGCGCGTGTCCTACCCGACCATCGCCCGCGCGGCGATCTCCGACCGCATCCGCAGACAGAACATGTCTGAGGAGCTGCGCGTGCTTTACGTTGCCATGACGCGGGCGAAATACCGCATGGTCATGACCTGCTGCTCCCATCGGCCGGGCCGAAAGGTCCATACGCTGGCGCAGCTTCTCGACGAGAGCGACACGCCGGGCGAGAGCGCCGGTTCCATGGCGGACTGGGTCCTCATGACGGCCCTGACGCGCACGGAGGCGGGGGCGCTGTTCGCGCTGGACAGCGCACCGGAGCGGCGCGGGGTATCGGAATTCCCGTGGCATATCGCCGTGCATCCCGCCGCTTTGCCTGAACGGCGGCTAGCCAGAACGGAGCAGACGGTGCCAGAGGAACGCGAACTGCCACTGCTGTTGCCGGAGCCGCAGCACGCCGCAGCCGCCACAGCCCCCAGTAAGCTGACCGCAACGCAGCTCAAGGGCCGCTCCCTCGATGAGGAAACGGCACAGGAAACGCGGCTGCCGCTGCGCTTCGACCGGCCGTCGTTTGACCATTCCGCGCTGACGCCGGCCGAGCGTGGCACGGCCATCCACCTTGCCATGCAGTATCTGCGCTACGAGCACTGCCGCACGACGGACGGCCTGCAAGCCGAGCTGGACCGTTTGCTGGAGCGCAAGCTGCTGACGCAGCAGCAGTACGACGCGGTCGATGCCAGACATATTGCCACCTTCTTTGCGTCGGAGCTTGGCGCACGGGTTTTGAACGCGCCGCGTCTGGTCCGCGAGTTCAAATTCTCCGTTCTGGAGGACGCAGGCCGCTATGACCCGCAGCTTGCGGGCGAACAGGTGCTGCTGCAGGGCGTTACCGACTGCTGCCTGCTGGAAAGCGACGGGCTTGTAATCTTGGATTTTAAATCCGATCGTATTCGGCCGGGCGGGGAGGCCGAGCGCGCCGAATACTATCGCGGCCAGCTCGATGCCTACGGCCGGGCGCTTTCGGAGATCTTCGAGCTGCCGGTCAAGGAGCGAATCCTCTGGTTCTTTTCGACCGACACGGCGTATTCCGTATAAAAATATCCGGGAGGCAACGAATCGTGCCTCCCGGATAAAACTTTATTTCTCAAAAATCGCCCTTCACATCGCGGACGAAGGCGGCAGGGTCGGCGGCCTTGAAATAGGCGCTGCCCGCAACGAGGACGTTCGCGCCGTTCTCGCGGCAAATTTTTGCTGTGACGACGTTGATGCCGCCGTCCACCTCCAGCTCGCAGCCCGGATTCTGCGCGTCGATATAGGCGCGAATCTGCTTGAGCTTCGGCATCATATCGGTCATGAACGACTGTCCGCCGAAGCCCGGCTCGACCGTCATCACGAGAATGAGATCGCAGTACGGCAGGAAGGGCAGCACGGCCTCGGCCGGGGTGTTCGGCTTGACGGAGATGGCGGCGCGGACACCGTTTGCACGGATTTTCTTCAGCGCTTCAAGCGTGTTTTCCTCGGTGTCAGCCTCGACGTGGACGGTCAGAAGGTCGGCACCTGCCTTGCAGAACGCGTCCACGTAGCGCAGCGGCCGGTCGATCATCAGATGCACATCCAGCGGCAGATCCGTAATGCGCCGGATGGCGGCGACGACGGGGACGCCGATGGTGATGTTCGGAACGAAGCAGCCATCCATCACATCGACGTGGACGTAATCGGCACCGGCGGGGCTGAGCGCGCGGATATCGCGCTCGAGATTGACAAAATCAGCGGATAGAATTGAGGGAGCGACCTTCACCATGGGATACCTCCAAAGCATAGAATGAATTGCAGCCTGCGGAACTCCGCCCCATGCGAAGCGGCTGCGAAATAACAAAATTTTCCTACGATAAGCGCTGAAAAACGGTGCAAACTATCTCCGACATCAATAAAGGAGGTCACAGACATGAGCTGTCATTGCAATCCGAACCGTTCCATTCAGTGCACCGTCGCACAGTGCAAGCATCACTGCGAGGATGAGAACTACTGCTCGCTCGACACCATCATGGTCGGTACGCACGAAGCGGACCCGACCGTGAAGCAGTGCACCGACTGTATGTCCTTCGACAGAAAGTAAGCACCTGAGGCTGCGTCCGCGCAGCCTCTTTTATTTTTTGTTCCGTTCGATGATGAGATTGACCAGACTGCCGTAGAACAGGATCGAAATGCAAATAAAAAGCCACAGCATCCCCATCGTCACGATCGAAAGACTGCCGTACAGGACGGACTGGTTGCTGATGTTCTTGGCATAGAGCGAATAAATCTGCGTGAACAGCAGCCAGCCGATCGCCGCAAGGGCCGCGCCGGGGAGGGCAGAGGTGAACTTGACCTTCCGGTTGGGGAAAACGCAAAACATTGCCGTAAACAGCATCGTGAGCAGAACGAACAGAATCAGACCACGGAACTGAACGATGCTGCCCAAAAAGCGCAGCACGGGAATCTTATGCTCCGCGCAGAAGGAGGCGATGTCCTGGCCGAAGCCGTGGATGACGAGCGTCAGCACCAGCGCGGCAAGGAACAGCAGCATATAAAACACGCAGAAGATGCGGCGATGCAGATAGCTGCGGTTTTCGCGCAGGCCGTAGATGGCGTTCAGGCCAAGCTGGATGCAGTAAACGCCGCTCGACGACGACCAGACCGCAAATACGGCGGAAACAGACAACAAAATACCAGAGCTGTTGGCGCTCAGGTCGTGAATGATGCGCTCCAGCAGCGGCATGAGCATATCCGGCACCAGACCCCGGCAGAGCGTCAGAATATCGTCGCCCGTATAGCCGACCAGCGGGACCAGGCAGACGACTAGCATGACCGTGGGCAGAAGGGAGAGGATGATATAAAAGGCAGCATTCGCGGCATAAAGGGGGACATGAAACGAGGCAATCCACAGCGCAAAGCGGCGGACCTTCTGTCCCTGCAGGCGGAAAAAACCTTTCATTGCGGCTCCTTTCAAGAAATTGACAAACCTATGGCCTAATGATATACTGTGGAGGAAAAATTGTCAAGCAGGAACAGAACAACAGGAGAAAGAACCATGCAGCATATCATTTCAACCTCAATGGCCAGCTTTTGCCGCGGCCGGCCGCCTGAGGAGGCAATGCGGCTGGTCCGCGATGCGGGCTTTACGGGCTTGGATTTCCCGTTAAGCGTCTATAGCGACACCCCTGACGCGCCGCTGCAGCAGGATTCGTGGCGGGAGTGGGCCGTCGAGGCGGCTAAGGCGGCAGAGCGGTGCGGCCTTCGGGTCGTGCAGGCCCATGCGCCGTGGCATCAGCGTATCGACGCGAGCCTGCACTATGAAGCTCCGAGGGAAATTTTCGGGCGCGTGATGGAGGCCTGCCATATCCTCGGCTGCCGCCATCTGATTTTCCATCCGCAGCGCCAGCCGCTGCGCGTGGACAGCCTCGCCCTGCGGCAGCGGATTCACGCGTACAACATCCGCTGGTTTCGCGAGCTGCTGCCGCTGGCGGAGCAACTCGATATTGTCATCAATTTGGAAAATACCTTTGATTCGCATCATGTGCAGGGGCCGAGCGATCCGCCGTACCCCTACACCCGCGCCGAGGACCTGCTGGCCTTGCAGCGGGATATCGGCTCCGACCGCGTGATGCTCTGCCTTGACACCGGCCATGCGAGCATTGAGGCGCAGGACGTTCCGGCGATGATTCGCGCCTTTGGCCGGAACCTTGCCACGGTGCATCTCAACGATAATTACGGCCGCATCGGCCCGATTTACGAGGACCTGCACCTCTATCCGGGCAGCGGGCTTCTGGATTGGGACGCGATTTTTGCAGCGTTGCGGGAGATAGGCTTTGCAGGCGCGTACAACATGGAACCGATCGCCCAGCTCAAACGCCAATCCGACGCGCTGCGCCTGATTTCCCTCCGCGCCGCTGCCGATATTCTGCGTATCCTAGCAGGAAATATGTAAAACCGATGATTTCACTTTTGTAGGAGCTGGCGTTCTCGACACCACGCCGCTGGCCCTGCTTCTAAAAGAACAGACACGAAAAGGGCATGAGGTCCTCCCTCATGCCCTTTGATTGCCTCTCCACCCGAAGGTGGAGAGGGTAGAAATAGGGTTTTACTTAATAATCACGGATGTGCCGCTTTGCTGTGCGGTGTGTCCCGCACCGACATAGCTAGAGAGTGCGTCAACGTTCATGTTTGTAAAGGTTCCGCCGTTGAGAACTGTGGATGTGGCATAGCTCTGAACGAAAAGCCCGTTTGTTCCGTCAAAGGTTCCGCCATTCACCGTCATTGCAGCACCGTTGGAAACTGCTTTGAAAGATTTTGAAGTTAAGGTTCCACCGTTGATTACGGCTGTTCCAAGATAGTCGTTGGAAAGGGCCCAATATCCGGTGGAGGTCACGGTCACATCATTTACGGTTAGATCGCCATATCTGCAATTCTTAATTCCACTGGAATCGGTATCAAGTTTCAAAGCGTTGATTTCCATCACTGCATGCGTAGTAGAAGCACCAGGATCAAAATAATTCCAGCCATTGGTGATAGCAAAGCCATTTCCGTTCTTTAGGACGACCTTACCACCATTGAAGGTCATCTTGCCAAAGTTTTCAACTACATGCCATGTATTTCCATTGGCCCCGTCACGAGAAATTGTTCCGCCCTCGACTACACAGACTGCATTATCTCCGTTGCGAAGTGCTGCCGTGTTGCCCTTGAGGGAGATGATTTGACCGCTTTTATCTGCGCTTGAATCTGTCAGAGTAAGATGGCCTTTATTCAGAATGGTGTGCGATTCAGCATTCGTTACAGTGCAACCATTCAAATCCAGGGTTACATCCTTATCCGCAGGGATGACGAAGTTGTTGGTCGTAATGCTGTTCGTCAGCACGATATTGACAGGAGCTGTTGCACTGCTCACAACGGCCTGCAGTTCGTCTCCCGTTGTAACTAAAATAGGATATTCAGCATCTTTGTCGTACTGATTATTAAAGCTGTCGCTCTCAACCGTGTCCTGCGTCGCGACAACGGTGATGGAGATGCCGTCCAGCGTCAGGCCCTGATAGTCATTGCCGGCAGTGGTCTGCATCACGCCCTTGATGTAATATACATCGCTGGTTTCGGTCTTTTTCAGATTGCCGGTGAACTCGTCAAGCGCAGTTTCTGTTTCTGTTCCATCGGCTGCCTTTGTTACCAGATAGAAGTCAATAACATCCAACAGATCGAAGTTACCCTCATTAGCAGCGGTAGTGCCCGTGTTGACCTGTGCTTTCCACTTCAAAGCCAAATTACCCTTGTTGGCAATTCTGAAGCCCTCGGTCAGATAACGGCAGCCCGGCTCCCAGAGAATCTCTGCGCCAGCTTCTGCATCCGTCGTAGCAGCTTTGGTGAAGTTCAGCTTCTCAATATGAGAATCGCTGTCCGCGCCGATAATATCCACTTTCAGATTGCCGGACACAATCTTATTGACCCCGGTGGATGCGGTGTCGGTGAACCACGCAAAGGTGGTGCTGATGAGCATTGCCACGCACATAAGGATAGCCAATGCGCTGGTAATCAATGCCCGCTTGGTAGATTTGCTGCTTGTCATTGTGTTTTACCCCCTTTTTTAATATTTTCAATGACAATATGTAAAATACGGATTTTCCGTGATTACACCAAAGCAATCAAAAGACATACGCGCCCTCGCCTATGCCCTTTGATTGCCCCTCCGCCCGCAGGCGGAGGGGACTAAAAATCAGAATTTATTCGGGAACAACATTGTACCAGTCGCCGTTCTGAACGACCTTGTAGCCGTCAGCAATGAAGATTTCACCTTCGCCGACAGTGACATTGGACGGGTCGAACTTGTAGTACGAGCCGCCCTTGACGGTGATAGTGGCAGCATCGTTGTCATTGCAGTTCAGCGTCCAAGCCGGGCTGACGCACTTAAAGGTGCCGCCTTCGATGGTGATCTTCGCATTGTCCTCTGCATAAATCAGGGACAGCGCGGAACCCGCGGGAGCCTGATTTGCAAATTCGCCGCCCCTGATGATAATCTCGGATTTACTGGAGGCGCAGACGGCCATTGCGTAGTTGCTGACATAAGTGCCGTAAACCGTTGTAGCATCTACGGTAATCTTTGCAGTACCCGTTCCGTGAATTGCACCGGCTGTGCCGTTTGCCTGAATGTTGCCGGTCACTGTATGTTCGCCGTCAGTATATTCCACGCGATTGAGCACAGTAGCCGCATTTGCATCGTAATCGGTGCCGAAGCTGTCGCTTTCCACAGTCGCCTGCGTAGCGCGCACCTCAATGCCGAGACCGGAAACAGAGGAAGGTCTGTTCTTGGATGCGTTGGCTTCGTTGCCGACCGAGGTGGGCATGTAGATCGCCACAGCGAAGGGCTTGGACGATTCTCCGGCCTTCAGCGTGATCCATCCGTCAGTAAGCATAACATCCTTCGCCAAAGTCTTCTCGGTGGCGGCAATGGCAGACCAAACATCCTCGCGGCTTGCAAACTTGGTCGTGGTCTCGGCAGTGCCGATCTTCAGATAATTGTCCACACGGTACCAATCGCCGTTAACATTTTTCCCTCTGTTGGAGGTGTAGTTTTTGGAGAAGCCGGCCTCATATTTCAGAGCCAGTTTACCGGCGTTCACAACCTTCAGATACACCACCTGTGTGTAACCCGGCTCCCACAGGGCTTTGTCGTCAAAGAGCTTGGTCTGATCGGTGGCTTCCTTCCACTCAACCATATCGGTGCTGTACATGAGCTTGACATCCAGATTGCCCGCCTGGATCTTGTTCACGCCGGTGGATGCCGTATCGGTAAACCAGGCGAACGTTGTCCCGACCAGCATGACCACACACATGACCAGTGCCATGACGCTGGTCAGCAGTGCGCGCTTTGTCGCTCTTTTGTTGTTCATTTAAGAACCCTCCTAAGTAAAATTAGATTTCGCAAATACGCTATCTGCTTTGCCGCCTTCGGCGGCAAAGCGAGACACCCATGGGTGTCCGTATATAGTATATTTACGATGTATGGGTTAAATATAGCACCTTCGAAGACCATCCGCAACCGTTTCCGGCGAAATTTTCACATTTTGGATAGGTGCACAAAATTTGGCTGGGAATTGTTGTGATTTTGACGGCGTCCGCATTTTCCCAGTTGTGGCCTCCGGCAAAATGTGGTATACTTCTGCCATCCACTATCCCAAGGAGGTCACCATGGAAAAGAACACAGGCAAGCTTTTCACCCCCGTCCACGGCACGCCTATGGATTATCTCCGCTGGCGCGGCGACCTGACGTTCCGTCAGGACGGCTTTAACGAGGTGGACAATCTGGTGCTGTGCATCATCACCTATCTGAACTTCCGCCGCTTTCCGGAGCTGCGGACGCGGGACGCGGAGCAGGCCGTGTCC
>OIZL01000696.1_pt1 | contig 22589 bp, 17 predicted proteins | sample 1588541 | NCBI WGS metagenome assembly OIZL01 (sample SAMN03283285) | human gut metagenome | biome: human-associated habitat; material: feces | host: Homo sapiens | place: Peru | collected 2012 | reverse complement strand
TCGAAATCAGTTGAACCGCAAGGTTCCGTGGGTTCGAATCCCACCCGCTCCGCCACACAGGCCTTGCCTTACGGTGAGGCCTGTTTTTAATTTCCCTGTTGTACTGCCGCAGGTTCTTTCCTTCAATACCCTTTTTTCAGGGTATAGTTCACCCCGATAAGGAGGCAAAAGCCCTTTCGCTGCAACTGGCTTCACCCTGTAGAAATTGCAGCGCCAGTGAAAACCGCTTTGCGGTTCCAGACTCGTAACAACCGAGAATTCCGGTCCCGCAACAAGCGGAAACCTCCTTGACAAAGGCGGAAGCGACCTTATAATCAAAATAGACGCCAAATGTGTCTGTTCGTTGACGCAGTATAGAGGGGGAATGCAAAAGCAATGAACACCGAAAAAACTTCCATGAGCAAAATAAAAGCCTATTTCAAGGCGCAGAACATCGAGTTTTCCGCAAAGCGCATCTTTATAGACGGGCTGGGCGGCATGGCATACGGTCTGTTCGCTTCGCTCCTGATCGGCACCATTATCAGTACCGTCGGCACCTATCTCTTTGACCTTCGCTTTACGCTGTGGGGCAACGAATACAGCCTTTTTGCGGATGCAAACGGCTTTGCCAAGGCGGTGCAGGGCGCGGCCATGGCTGCGGCCATCGGCTATGCCATGAAGGCGCCTGCATTTGTGCTGTACTCGCTGCTGACCGTCGGCTATGCAGCAAACGCGCTGGGCGGCAGCGGCGGTCCCCTGTCCGTTTTCTTTGTGAGCCTTGTATCCATCTTTTTTGGCAAGCTGGTTTCCAAACGCACGCCGGTGGATTTGATCATTACCCCCGCCGTGACCATCCTGACTGGCGTGCTTGCCGCCATGCTCATCGCCCCGCCAATCGGAAAGATAGGCACGGTTATAGGCAACTTTATCATGTGGGCGACTGAGATGCGCCCCTTTGTCATGGGTCTTCTCGTCTCGGCCGTAATGGGCGCGGTGCTTACCCTTCCCATCAGCTCCGCGGCAATATGCGCTGCATTCGGGCTGACCGGCCTTGCGGGCGGCGCCTGCGTCGCAGGCTGCTGCGCCCATATGGTGGGCTTTGCCGTAGCCTCCTGGCGGGAGAACCGCTTCCAGGGCCTTGCGGCGCAGGGTCTCGGCACCTCCATGCTCCAGATTCCCAACCTGATGCGCAAGCCCGTGCTCTGGCTTCCGGCTGTCGCCGCCTCTCTGGTGGGAGGACCTCTTGCGACCTGCGTGTTCCATCTGGAGCAGAACGGCTTTGCAATCGCCTCCGGCATGGGGACCTGCGGCCTTGTGGGTCCGATTGGCGTCATCGTGGGCTGGGTCAACGGTGACGGAGCCACCGCTTGGGATATTGTTGGCCTCATTTTGGTGGCCATAGTGGTTCCTGCGCTTGTATCCTGGGCCGTATCCGAGCTTATGCGCAGACGTGGCCTGATCAAGCCGGGGGATTATAAGCTGGAGCTGTAAAAAGCGAAGCAGCAGCGTCTGCGGTCTTCACGGACAAAGCTCTTCCGCCTTATACATGCCAAAACCTCAAAGCCCCCGGAAATCCGGGGGCTTTCTCAATATACTAATGCTGCGAGGCCATCTATGGGGCCTGAGCTTTATGACGCAAGCAGCTTCTCAACATTCTTGTCCGTTCCCAGCACCCATATGGTGTCGCCGGTCTCCATGACATTGTCGCCGTCAGGCACTATGGGCTGCACACCGCCATGGCTCAGGCCTATGAGCACGCAGGAGTATTGATCCTGTATGCCGGAATGCTTTACGGATACGTTGCAATAGGGTTCACTACCATTAAGCTTTATCTCGGCACAACGGAGCGGCACCTGCCGCTCGCCCCTGCCCATACCCATAAACTCCTTCAAGGGAGTTACAGTGTGCTTTCCTATGTCATGGTTAGCGCAGTATTTCTTTATATGGCGTTCTGCTCCCATGGCAAATATGTGGTCTCCGGCTTGCAGCACCGTGCGGCCTGCGGGCAGCATCATTATCTCCGTATCCCGCTCTATCTTGAGCACAAACAGGCCATTGTTCTTACCCCAGCCAATATCCATAAGCGATTGGCCCACGAATTCATCCGGGACTATAAATGAGAGTATTTTATAGCTCTCATCGTATATTTCCATAGTTTCAGGCATTGGCATACCGTCAGCTACAGCCATGCCGGCAAACAGTATCGATGCCCTTTTGAGCTTTGAATAACGTGCGCGCTGGCGGCTGTCAAGCACGTACAGCACTCCGCCTATGGCCATCCAGCAGAGGAACAACACCGTTGCCAGCTTGCCTATCCATACAGGCTGCCCGGGCATCAGCAGCAGAACCAGAAGCACAGCCATACAGAGTCCCGCAAACCAGGCTGTCTTTGCCCCTCCGGGTATCGTATAAGGGCGCTTAAGGCCGGGCTCGCTGCGGCGAAGCTTTATGAGACAGAAAGCTGTGAGCATCCAGCTGACAACGTATCCCGCCGCCGAGAAGGTGGTAAGATCGCCTATAAGCCCACTGCCGAGGAAGGGGCCCATAAGAGAGGCGATAAGCGTAACCTTTAACGCGTTTACCGGAGTCTTATAGACCGGATGCTGCTTTGCAAGTACATCAGGTACGATGCTGACACGAGCCATCGCCATGAGTATCTGCGAGGAGGCCATCATGAAGCCGTTCCATGTGGTAAGCAGGCCGCATATGGAGCCTATAAGTATCAGCAGATATAAGGATTGGCCCAGAGGACCGGGGTAAATATCACGGAATAGCAATGCCGCCGCCGGACTGTCAAACCCGATGAACTTCTCCCAGGGCATCGCCCCTCCCAGGGTAAAGAGCAGCAGCGCGTAAAACAGACAGGAGCTTACAACTGTCAGCACAACTGTTTTGCCGACTGACTTTATGTTACCTCCGGCGCTTTCGATTCCCTGCGGTATGGTCTCAAACCCCGCTATAAAGAATGGTACCGAGGCAAGTATTGACAGCATACCGCCTAAAAAGCTGCTGTGTGATCCCTTGCCAACGTTTTCGTAAACCGGGCTTAAGTTGGCAAAGCTGAACTTGCCCATGGCAAATATCATAGCCAATACGCCGCTTCCCACAAGAACAAAGCACAGCACCCTCTGGAGCATGGCGGAAGCGGAAACGCCCTTGCGGTTTATGCAGTACAGTATTACGGAAATCACCGTGCCAACGATTATATGACCTATGTATATATCCGCCCCGGCAAGCGTATATAAAGGCTCGCCATGCTTGAGCACCGGGAACAATATGCTGAGAATATCAACTACATATATGGCTTCCCAGGGTATTATGGTTATGAATGCACCGAAAGCCGTCCAGCCGGATATGAAGGCGGTATTATCGCCAAAGGCGCGGAAGGCATATGCCATTCCGCCGCCTGTTACGGGCAGCATTGCACAAAGCTCGCAATAGCAAAGCGCTACCGGTATCATCATAACCAGGGCAAGTATGTAGCCCAGCGCCGCGGGCAGGGGGCCGCCGCTTCCTGCCATCCAGCTGTTTATGGATACAGCCCAGCCCACGCCGACTATGGCGCCAAAGCCTATGCAGAAAAAGTCAACGGCAGATACCTTTTTTGTCTCGTTCATTTCGCGTGCCTTCTTTCCAGTACGATTACTAATCGTTAGCATTAGTAATTCTCATCAATCAAATTGCCGCTTTATATGATAATCGCGGTTAAATTTTTTGTCAATGCATAAAAACCTATTTTTATGAGTCATATTTTTCACACAGTCGGCGTGCGGCAGCCCTGCGGCGTCAATGGGCAAGGATAATAAAAAAGCGCCGCGGCGATCCTTGCGGATGTGCGGCGCAATCATGCTTCCTAAGGGGTGATTCTTTGCGCTATGCCTGCGCTTCCTCGGCAAGCTCGCGGAAAATAGGCAGGCTGCGCTTTATCATATCATGTGAAACGCAGGTGCTGAGGCGGAAATGGCCGGGGCAGCCGAATTCATTTCCCGGCACCACAAGAAGATCCTTCCTCATAGCCCGAGCGGCAAATTCTTTTGCGTCCCCGCCGGGCGCTTCAACAAAAAGATAAAAAGCGCCCTTGGGCTTAACGCATTTGTAGCCGTATTCCGCCAACGCGTCGTAAAGGGTACGCCTGTTCCTGTCATACGCCTCTACGTCGGGGCGTAGCTTTACGCAGCGCGCCAGCATCTGCTGCATGGTGGAGGGGGCGCATACATGGCCCATGCTCCTTGACGCGCCGGATATGGCAAGCAGGAGCTCATGGCTGTCCTCCGCCTCGCCCGTCACGCAGGCATACCCTATGCGCTCGCCCGGGAGAGACATCGACTTGGAATATGAATAGCACACTATGGTATTTGCATACAGCTTGGGTATGAACGTGACCTCGGCGCCATCGTATACCAGCTCGCGGTAGGGCTCATCCGCTATTATATATATCGGATGCCCGTACTCCGCGCTTTTCTGCTCAAGCAGCCTGCCCAGCCGGCACAGCGTCTCCCTTCCGTATACCGCGCCGGAGGGGTTATTGGGGGAATTCACTATCACAGCCTGAGTATGGGGGGTTATGCGCTTTTCCAGCTCGTCGAACCGTATCTGGAACGCCTCGGTATCCGCCGGCACCGTCACGAGCTTCATTCCGCTGCTTTCTGCATACATCGGGTATTCAGGAAAGTATGGTGCGATCACTATTACCTCGCTGTCCTTTACGGCAATAGCCTTCAGGGACGCTATAACGGCCGCTGCCGCGCCGCAGGTCAGCAGCAGGTTATTTGAGCCTATATTCATGCCGTACCGCTCATTCAGATCCTCCGCTATGGCCTCTCTGGCCCGCTTATCTCCTCCGGCAGGCGTATAGCCGTGAAGCATAAGGCTGTTCTTGGTTTGTATAAGGGTGGTTATGGTATTATCCACCTGCTTGTGTGTGGGTATAGAAGGATTCCCAAGCGAATAATCAAATACGTTTTCTTCGCCGACCTGCTGTTTGCGTTTTAGTCCGAACTCAAATATTTCACGTATGCAGGACTGTTTTGATCCCAGGACGTACATTTTTTCCGATATCATATTATCCCCACCTCGTCTTTTTTGTTAACCCCGCGCCGCAACCGCTCCAAAGGCGATCGACGCCAGCTTTGTCTCCGCATTGTCTGATCTGGATACCAGTACTATGGGTACCTTTGCCCCAACGATTATTCCCGCGCTCTTTGCGCCGCCAAACAGCGACATGGCCTTTCCCATTGCATTGCCCACCTCATAATTGGGGACCAGAAGTATATCAGCCATACCGGCTCCGGGGGCGTTGTATTTTTTATGCGCGCAGGCCTCCCGGCTCACCGCAAGATCCAGCCCTACCGGGCCGTAAACCTGCATATCATACTTGCTCCAGCGCTCCGACATACCCGTAAGCTCCTGCGCATCCACCATAGACTGTATCTTTGGGTTTACCGTCTCGGTGCCGCATATGCAGGCCGCGTACAATTTTTCAAAACCTATACTCTTCATTGTTATGGCAGCGTTTTCCAGTATCTCGGTCTTCTTTGCGAGGTCGGGGAAGGGGTTCATGCCCCCGTCCGTAACTGCCATGAGCCTGTATCCCGCAGGCTGATATAGCATGACGTGGCTTATCAGCCGTTGGGTGCGTATGCCGTTTTCCTTATCCAATACGGCGCGCATAAGGTCAGCAGTATTCAGTATTCCCTTCATAAGCAGATTTGCCCTTCCGCTGCGCACTGCGCTGACGGCCTTTGCGGCACAATCCGCATCGCTGTCAGCCGGAATAAGCTCAAAGCCGCTGTCCTCTTCGCCCAGTTCACTGAGTATGCTCTTTATCCGTATTACATTTCCCACCAGTATGGCATTTGCGATATTCTTTCGTTTTGCCTCGCAAACCGCCTTCAGTACCTCCTCATCGTGCGCCGCGGCTACCGCTATTACTCCGGAAGCCATGCCCGACGCCGTCCTTATCAGGCTTTCTATGGTGATCATCTTAACATCTCCTATCAGTATTCAGAGCATTTCCCGCCGTGGAGCACCCTCAGCGCCCCCTCGGCCAGGCTTCTCATTTCCTCCTCACCCGGCAGGCAGATAACCGGCGCCACTTTGGAAACATATGAGGTTATCTCTCTGCACAGGCTCTCGCTGTACGCCATACCTCCCGTATATACTATGGCGTCCACCCTGAAGCGCAGTACAGCTGCCATGGAACCTATATCTTTGGCAAGCTGATAGGCAAGGGCACGGAATATCAGCGTTGCTTCCTTGTCACCGTCATTCATCTTTTTTTCCACTTCGCGGAAATCCTTTGTTCCGAGGTAGGAATACACCCCCGCCTCCGAGCCAAGCATGCGCTTCACTTCCGCCTTTTCCCGGCCGGAATAGCACAGCTCCACTACGGCGTTCACCGGCAGCGCGCCGCCCCTGTCCAGCCCCATACTGCCGTCGTCCTTGACGTTATATACGTCAACTACCCTTCCTCTTTCGTGGGCTGCCACCGATACCCCGCCGCCCAGATGAGCAACGATGAGGTTCAGCTCCTCATATGACCTCCCCATTTGCTGCGCCGCCCTGCGCGCCACCGATTTGTGATTGAGTGCATGGAAAAAGCTCTGCCGCTCCATGCCCTTCATTCCGGATATACGCGCAACATCCTGCATCTCGTCCACACAGACCGGATCTACAAAATATGCCGGTATTCCCGCGGGCTTCGCAAGCTCCATGGCGATATACGCGCCCAGGTTTGCCGCGTGCTCGCCATAGCCGGGATGGAGTATGTCATTTATGACTCTGTCGTTTACGGCGTATGTGCCGGACGGGATATGGCGAAGCAGTCCGCCCCTTCCGCATATGGCGTCAAAGTCGGATACCTTCATGCCGTTTTCCCTCAACGCATCCAGTATCAGTTTTTTGCGGTACGGCATCTGCTCAGCTATATGGGCGAATTTTGAAAGCTCCTGCGCACTGTGGCTTATACTCACGCGCATAACTTCCTTTTCTTCGTCAAACGCGGATATTTTTGTTGACGTTGCCCCCGGATTTATCACCAGAACCTTCATAAGCATCCCTTCCGATCAGGCTATACGGCGCCGTATCCGGCGCGGTAGGCCCTGATGTTCATATCCCTGAATTTTTCCGGCACGGTATCCGCTATGACCGCTTCCCAGTCTATGCCGTCCATGCCCAGCACCTTTATCATGCTGCCGAAGAGAACTATATTCATGCACTTGGGATTGCCCATATCCTCCGCTATCCTTGCCGCGTTCAGCGTATAGCAGTTAAATCTGCTCTTCATGGCTTCTATGCAGCCCTTGGGATATTCGCACATACCCGCCGCCGTGGTGGAGGATTCTATCTCAAAATCGTTTATAACGGCTATCCCGTCCGGCTTGAGATAGTCGGCATAGCGCACCGCCTCCATCTTTTCAAAGGCCACGACTATATCCGCCGCGCCCTTGCCTATGACCGGGGAATATACCTTTTTGCCCCAATGTACCTGCGTGGATACGCTTCCGCCGCGCTGGCTCATGCCGTGGACCTCAGACATCTTTACGTCATATCCGGCGCGCATAAGTCCATTTACCAGAACCTTCGCCGTCAGTATCGTTCCCTGGCCGCCTACGCCTACAAGTATCGCGCTTTTATTCTGTTCCATGGAAATTACCTCTCCCTTCTTGAAATGGCGCCCTTGGGACATACCTGAGCGCAGACGGTGCAGCCTATGCACTGTGCGGTGTCGATGCGCGCCTTGCCCTCATGCACCATGACGGCAGGGCAGCCGACCTTTAGGCACATTTTGCAGCCTATGCACTTTTGCGCATCCACCTCGCACAAGCCTATGTCGTGCTTTATCCTCTTTATCAGCACGCAGGGGCGGCGGGTCACGATAGCCGCCGGTACCTCGGAAGCCATGGCTTCCTCTACCGCTTTTTCCATGGCCTTAAGATCCTGCGGATCCACTATAATAACCTTTTCATAGCCAATGGAAGCAAGTACGTCCTCTATCCTTATCCTCTCCGCCACATCCCCCTGCAACGTATAGCCGCTGCCCGGGTTATCCTGATGCCCCGTCATGCCTGTTATGGAGTTATCCAAAACCACGGGAATAACCTCGCCCTTGTTGTAGATTATCTCCGCCGCGCCGGTCATCCCGCTATGGAAGAAGGTAGAATCCCCCATTATGCCGAATACCTTTTTATCCTTTACGCCGCTCTGCCTGAAGGCCTTCGCCATGCCCATGGCAACCGTAAAGCCTCCGCCCATGCATACGCAGCTGTCTAAGGCGGAAAGGGGCGCGGCCGCTCCGAGCGTATAGCAGCCTATGTCCCCGGCCACTACCGCGTTCTTGTGGCGGGATATGGTATAGAAGAAGCCACGGTGGGGGCATCCCGGGCAAAGCACCGGCGGACGCGGAACAGGCTTCACGTCAAGCTCCACGCTTGCGGCCTTCTCGCCGAAGAGCCTTTCTTTAAGTATCTGCGGGTTGAGCTCGTACATATCGCCTATGAGCTCCTTGCCCACGCACTCTATGCCGGCGGCCTTCATCTGCTCCTCCATAAAGCCGTCGAGCTCCTCTATGACGTAGAGCTTATCGACCTTCTTTGCAAAGCCTCGTATCAGCTCGATGGGAAGGGGATTGGTAAGCCCCAGCTTAAGAAAAGACGTATCCTCCGGGAAAGCGTCCTTTGCGTACTGATACGCTATGGAGGCGGTCACAACGCCTATTTTGCCGCCCTTCATTTCTGCTACATTAAGCGGGCAATCACATGCGTACTCCTCAAGCTTCTTCATGTTTTCTTCCAGCTTCGCCCTGTTTGCGTATGCGTTGGCGGGGGTGGATACGAACTTGCGCACGTTGCGTGCATACTCCTTTGCCTTGTGCTCCTCCCTTTCGCCGAAGGTCACGATGCTCTTTGAATGGGCTATCCTTGTGGTCGTCCTGAACAGCACCGGCATATCGAAGCGCTCTGATATCTCGTATGCAGTATGCATGAAATCGAGGCACTCCTGGGAATCCGACGGCTCCACCATAGCTATCTTGGCGGCCCTTGCGTAGTTCCTGTTGTCCTGCTCGTTCTGCGATGAATGCATGCTCGGGTCGTCTGCGGATATTATTACAAATCCTCCGTTGACTCCGTTATAAGCCGCGGTAAAGATGGGGTCTGCCGCCACGTTCACGCCGACGTGCTTCATGGCCGCGAGGCTGCGCACTCCGGCGATGCTGGCGCCGTATGCCACCTCTACCGCCACCTTTTCGTTTGGCGCCCATTCGCAATACAGGGCATCTCCATATTTGGTCAGGTTTTCAAACACCTCGGTGCTGGGCGTTCCCGGATATGCGGAGCATACCCTCACCCCGGCTTCATACGCGCCTCTTGCTATTGCCTCATTTCCGTAAAGTAGATGCTTTTCCAAATTTATCCGCCTCCCGTCATACTAAAAGAGTTGTTCCATAGCTGAATTGACTGACTTTTTCTATTTTCCTGCTTATATTTTATTTCAGCTTATTGCGCTGTGTAAAGCGCGACCTTATAATAGTGATATTAGCAAACCTTATTATAAAGAGAGATGGCGTTCAATGAACATACTTCAATTAATATATGTCCTGGAGGTTGCGAAATATCACAACGTATCCAAGGCGGCAAGCAGGCTCTACCTCTCCCAGTCCGCCCTTTCCCAGCAGATATCCCGACTTGAAAAGGAGCTGGGTTACGAGCTTTTTTCCCGGGCATCCCATGGGTTTTACCTTACGGAAAGGGGCAGGCAGTTCTGCGATGCGGCGCAGCCCGCAGTAGACAGCTGGCAGCGGTTTCAGCGCAGCATAGGCTTTGAGAACAGCAGGTGTAAAAAGCATCTTCGCATCGCCATGGGATCACGTGTATATTCAAACGGTCTTTTTCACGATATCGCATCTTTTTTTGATAATCTTCCGGATTTAGAGGTAACCTTCATAACCGAAGCGGGCTTTGACTACCTTGCGGGACTTAAGGACGGCTCCATAGATCTTGCGCTGGACAGGCTGCCTCCCCATAGCCTTATGAATGATTGCCCCCCTCTGGATTGCTGTAATCTTATAGGCGAAAGCCAGTGCGTCCTCATGTCTCCTATGGATCCAAGAAGTACGCTGGAGTATATCTCCCCCCGGGAATTGCAGGGCAGTGCCATGATAACCGGCCTGGAAGGCTCCATCGAGGACAGAACGCTGAAGGAAACCTTCAAAAAGCACGGCATATCCCCCGGTCGCGTATACCGTTCCGACGGTATACATACGGTCATAAACCTTATCCGCAGCGGCAAGGGGGTAGCCATAGGGCCCCGTTCCTTCGCTTCATATTACGGCATAACGGCGGTGCCGCTCAACCCTCCCGGGCTGGTTTATCTCAGCTTTATCTGCCCCGCCGACCGCTCCAGCTCCCCCGAGATAGTTATGTTCCGCAAATACCTTCTCGATATATGCGGTCACAGATTCTGACGGCTTCTCCCCGCTTTTTTTGATGAAAAAAGGGCTTTCTGACGCTTTTATCGCGGCAGCAGGCCCTTTTTTTGTCTTATTTTTTTATTGATTTGCCAGGCTCACGTACTTGTCGTACAGGAAGCCATACTGCTTTCCGCACTTTGCAAAGCACCATCCGTCGGATACATAGTATACCGTCACATTCTCTCCCTTATCCAGCTTGCCCAGCTTCTTGCTGCCGGTGGAAGGGCCGCTCCTGATGTTCACTTCGGAATTCGTCACGCATTTCTGCGGAGTTATTCCTGAGCTGACCTTTTGTATGTCCACAGTACCCGCCTTTGTGGGCTTGAGATAATCAGAACTGATAAAGCCCGCCTGCCCGCCGTATACGACGTAATACCAGCTTCCCGTCTGGCCTATTATCTCCACCTCGGCGCCCTTTTTAAGGGTTTCGTAAACCTTGGTATTCTTCGTATTGGGGCCGCTCCGGAAGTTCACTTTGGAATTGGTCTCGCCCCTGGGCAGCACCACGCCGGAGCCGCTGTCCACATTCGCTGCCGTATCCTTATCATTCTCCCCGGTGCCTACGGCCGTGCCCTTATCGTGTACAGTGCCCGTGACGTACTTCGCGTATATGTAGCCCCTTGTACCCTTGTATTCCACAAGGCACCAGCCATTTTCATTAGCGTATATGGTAACCTCGGTGCCCTTGGGCAGGCGCGCGAGTTTCTTTGTACTGGAAGAAGGACCCTGCCTCATATTCACCTTGGTATTGGTTTTTCCAGTGCCTATGGCGTCGTCGCTTTCCGCCCTGCCTGCATTCTGCTGCTCGCCCCCCGCATATGCTTCCGTCACCTTTACATACTTTGAGCTTACAAAGCCCTCCGTTCCGTCAGAGGTCTTTACGGAGTACCAGCCATCCTTTTTGCCATAAAGTATAAGCTCTGTATCCTTTTTCAGAGTAGCTATTATCGCTGAATCGGTATTGCTGCCCTTGCGCAGCCTGACGCTGCCAGTGGTAACGCCCCTGCCGGCAGCATCCGAGCCGCCATTTACCTTCTGTGTGCCTGTCTGCTGTATGTAGTCCTTGTGTACATATCCCTTCAGCTGCCCTGTCTGGACGCTGTACCAGTTTCCGGACTGACCGAGTATGTATACTCCGGTGTTCTTTTCAAGCTTCTTTAAGGAATTATACGACGTGCCGGGGCCTATGCGCATATTCACTCTGGAGGAAGTCACCCGGCCTACCTTTACTGTATCTCCGCCATCGTCCTGCTTCGGGGCAGTCGCGGCATCGTCCTGAGATTTGATATTCTCCTGCTTCTCCCCGCCCGTGACCTTTACGTAGCTTTCGCTGATATATCCAAGCTTGCCGCCTGCCTCGCCATAATACCAGCCTCCGGTCTTGCCGTATATGCTTATGCTGGTGTTTTTATCCAGCTTGTCTATGCTGGCATAGGACACCGCGGGGCCATTGCGGAAGTTTACCCCCTGCCCCGTCACTATACCTGAGGCCACAGATTCCGGAACCAGTATTATATCCGCCGCTTCACTGTCATTATCGCCGCCGTTTGCGCCATCGGCCTTCGGTACCTCCTGCTCTTCATCGGCGTCTGACTTCTGCGTTGGGTAGCCCGTTATGCTCACATATGTGGATATGACGTACCCCTTCTTGCCGCTTGGCGTGGATACCAGATACCAGCCCCCCGCGGAATCGTATATGTACAGCTGCGTATCTCTTTCCAGCTTGTCTATGCTTTCATATGAGGTGCCGGGGCCTGTCCTCATATTAACGCCGGAGCCGTTCACAGTACCGTATGCCCGCACGCCCTCCGGAGCATCTGCAGCAGGACTGCCGGACGGCGCCGGGGTTGCCTCAGCCTGCGGCCTTTCGCCCTTATACTCCAGATACTTTTCGGATATATAGCCGCTCTTGCCATCATACACTGCCTGAGCCCATCCATCGTTGCTGCCGTATACGTATACGGTGCTGCCCGCGGGAACGGTGCATATGCTGCTGTACTTCGTGCCTGCTCCGGAACGCAGTTTCACGCCGCCGGTAGTGACCGCTTCGACGCAGCTGCCGGAGGGGGTAAACTCCACGCCGCTGTTTTTATTGATAGGATCCTGCGGCGCAGATACATCGATGCTCGCAAAGGAAGCGCCAGGATAATAGAATTTCAGTATTTCCCTATAGCTCATGCCCGCGCTTCCCATTGCCTGCGCGCCCCGCTGGCTCATTCCTACGCCGTGGCCAAAGCGCACGTGGTATATCTTATAATACCCCGATGAGTCCATTTCGCCCCAGTATGCGCGCAGTGTCTTGTCGTACACCACGCCATAGCTTTCGAACTCGCTGGTATAGAACTCCAGAGTCACTCTTTCGGATCCCATTCCGTTCTGGCTGGCCGCAAGCTCTATGCTGCACTTTGACATACAGCGGCTGGTGCCTGAGTACTTGGGTGAATGTACGGATACGGAATATATGCCGTCTATCTGGTTAACCTGGTAGCCCAGCGCCCTCGAAGCCTTGTCCAGCAGCATATTCATCAGTGCCGGGCTTATCTCGCCGCCCATGTTCACCGGGAGCTTTATGGTTTCCATCTTGCTGTATGCGTTGCCGAGATCGTATGGATCGAGACGTATATCGTAGCCGCCGTCGCTCAGCCGCTTTGAGGGCCACGCCTGGCTGGGCAGCAGAGTCTCGCCTCCGTTGCTGGCAGCGTAGTAGGTACACAGCATTCTGCCGTTTACTGCAAGTATTTCGTCAAGCGTACTGTCTACCGCCTCTATCACATTGGTATAAGAGGCGTTATATCCCTTGTATACCTGCTCCGCCGAGGTGTCGCCTATATAGTAATCTCCCGATGTGGTCATGTTGGAAAGCACGTAGCACTTTGCCGCCACCGCCTGTGCCTTCAGGGCCTCTATAGGGAATGTATTGCTCATTTCATACCCTACCACACCGTAAAGGTAGTGAGCCAGCGGCACCTCGTTTACCACGCGTATATAGCCGGAGGACATCACCTTTAAGTTAAAATGGCCCAGGTAGCATCTGCCGTTGAGCTTAATATAACCCGCCTCACGAGATACCCTCTCGCGCATTATTGAAAGCGACTGGCCGGTATATATCTCCCCCTGGGAGCCGGAATGGTAAAGCGTCATGGTACCGTCGCCGTTGCTGCGCACCGTTACCGTGCCTCCGGTAAACTCCGCGCCGTTTTCCCTGATAAAATACTTGCCGGAAGCATACATGGTAAGCACGGTAGCATTGTTGGTGGAAAGCTTTACCTTTATCCAGCTATAGTCTGCCGCCGCGTGGGCCTGCTGCGGCACAGCGCAAAGCAGCAGCACCGTCGCCATTAGCATCGCCATCAACCTTTTCATCATGCATTACCCCTATATAAAATATAAATGGATCGAATCGTATCGAATTATATAGAAATATACCATATATCGGGGCAATTGTGTACTTTTGCACAATTTATTTACAAATTTGGGACAAAAAACCGGCTGTTAAAAACTCCCCCGGTTATCCGGGGGAGTAAGCATTTTAGCGTTATACGATTCAGATGAGGTTCTTTTCGTTCTCCTTGCTGAACATATGCAGCACGTTGCCGCCGAATGTAAAGTTTATCTTGCTTCCGTAGCCGAACATCTGCTGTGCGCTGCCGTCCAGGTCTATTGTGGGGATTATCACCACAACATCTTTGCCATTGGCGTTTACATGGAGATGCACGGAGCTGCCCATCATCTCGGATACGTCCACGGTTGCACTGATGTGCGCCGCCGCGTCGTCAGAGCAGAGCATTATGTGCTCCGGCCTTATGCCGAGGGTTATATCCTGTGGTTCAACATTATTGGCCCTAAGCGCCTGCTGCTTTTCTTCGGGCAGGTGAACCCTTGCACCGTCCAGCTCTACATAATATCCGTCAGCGTCCTTATCCAGTTTTGCATCAAAGAAGTTCATCTGCGGAGTTCCTATGAAGCCCGCCACGAAGAGGTTTGCAGGGTGGTTGAACACCTCCTGAGGGGTGCCTATCTGCTGAATGAATCCGTCCCGCATTATGACTATGCGGTCGCCCAGGGTCATAGCCTCGGTCTGATCGTGAGTAACGTAGACGAAGGTAGTATCTATCCTCTGGCGCAGCTTTATTATCTCCGCACGCATCTGATTGCGCAGCTTTGCGTCCAGATTGGAAAGAGGCTCATCCATCAGGAATACGGCAGGGTTGCGCACTATTGCGCGCCCTATGGCCACACGCTGTCGCTGTCCGCCGGAAAGGGCCTTGGGCTTTCGGTCGAGGTACTGGGTTATGTCCAGTATCTCCGCCGCTTCCTTTACCTTGCGGTCTATCTCGTCCTTGGGGGTCTTCTTGAGCTTGAGGGAGAAAGCCATATTCTCATATACCGTCATATGAGGGTACAGGGCGTAGTTCTGGAATACCATGGCGATATCCCTGTCCTTGGGAGCTACGTCGTTCATAAGCTTGTCGCCTATGTACAACTCGCCGGCGGTAATGTCTTCAAGTCCCGCTATCATGCGCAGGGTTGTGGACTTTCCGCAACCGGAGGGGCCTACCAGCACGATAAATTCCTTGTCTGCAATGTCAAGGTTGAACTCCTGCACCGCTACGACGCCCTCGTCGGTAATCTGAAGATTGTGTTTCTTTTCAGGCTGGTCCTTGGCCCTTTTCTTGGGCGCACTGTTTGGATAGACCTTTTTGATGTTTCTGAGGCTTACCTTTGCCATATTCTTTTTTCGGCTGCGACCGTTCTGCCTCCGCAAGGAACGGCCTCGGGATAAAGGCAATTATCCCATTACGACAGGTCTCCACACTGCCGCACCGCCAGCCGCGGCGGACCTTCTCCTTTTTTAGCCCCTCACGTATTATTTAAGTGGAGTAACACGCGGGGGTAAAATAGGTTTATTTTATTAAATATATCATATTTACCCGCGCCATTTCAACGGTCATGCGAAAGAAAAATGGCGAATTTGTTAAAGGATAAACTTTTCTTGAAAATGCCCCTGCCCATGCTATAATTACTATGTTGAAATATAATCCTATTGATAGTTTTTTATATTCCTTCGGAGGACTGCCAATGTATTGCCTTGACAACATCGACAATATAAAAAATACCGTTCGTCCCAAGAAGACTGCTCACGTTTATGTGCCCTACAATTGCGGCAGGAAGTGCCCCTTCTGCGAATCCCGCAAGATGTACGATACGCTGGACGTCTCATTGGATAAGACCCTCGAGGTGCTGCGCCGCATAGCGGATTCCGACATCGAGGATATAATGATAACCGGCGGCGAGCCCTGCGACAATCTTGATTATCTCGGCAAAATGCTGGATATACTCAAAGACAAGATCGTCTACGTAAACACCCTTTTCCCCTCCGAATCCGCAAAAGACATCACCCACATGTTCGATGTGGAATATCCCTGCGTAAAAGGCATAAACGTCTCCCGCCACCTCAGTACATACGAAAAGGACTCCGCCTTCCTCTATGCCCCCGCCACTGACGACGTTCTGGGCAATCTGAAGGTTCCCGTCCGCATAAACTGCGTCATACAGGACCGGCGCGCCCCATTTTCATGGGTGGATTCCGTAGTACGGCGCTGGGAAAAGCAGCACGATCACAAGCCCAATCTTGAGCTGCACTTTCGGGAGAACTTCAACGAAGTAACGGCGGAGAACCTGCACATACAGGACAGCCCCTTCCTGAAGACACTCTGCGAGAACTACAAGTATCACTACTACAACATGGGTACTTCCTTCGATGACGTATCCTTCCTGTCGGACAGCGGCATGACGGTATATTACCACAAGATACTGCCCTACAGCATATGCAAAATAGGCCCCCTCACCATACTGCACGAAATGGTGGTCTTTCCCGATGCCGAGGTATGCACCGACTGGGACGGCAGCAAGGACGGGCTTGAGGAATACTGCAAATGGGTAAATTATAAGCTATAACCGCAAAAAAGGCCGGATCGATCCGGCCTTTTTTGTTTTGTCGCGTCATATTTCCTTTATCATGGTGAACATGCCAAGGCGCCTGCCTTCCCGGCTGTGTATTGCGTTGGGAAGTTCTCCCGTCACCCGATAACCCAGCTTTTCGTAAAGGCATTTCGCCCTGTCGTTGCCCTCTATAAATTCCAGTTCCATCTGGCTTATGCCCATGGTCTTAGCCTGCTTTTCCAAAGCGTTCATCATTATAGTGCCGAGGCCCTTACCCCAGTATTTGCTTATCACGCTTATGCCCACGCTTGCCCTGTGCCGCACCTTGGACTTCTTCATCCCGGCACAGTTGAGTGAGCAGAAGCCCACAAGCTCACCGTCTATATCACATACCAGCATCAGCGTGCCATCCGACTCATTGGTCATCTGTATAAAGGCCGCTTCGCTTTCGTCGCTCCGTATTATCTCGTCCGGGTAGTGTATAAGGTATTCGGTCTCCCCCGCACAGATCCGCATGAGCTCCAGCATCTTGCCGCCTTCGCTGGGCTCCGCATTGCGAAGAACTCCGTATCTCTTATCCTTCAGCCGTATCAGCTCAGCATCGTACCTCATCAGGCGTCCGCATCCTCCTGTCTCGTCCCGCGCCTGCGCTTGCCCTTCAGTGTTACATCCAGCTTCAGAGCGTTGTGCGGACAGACGGTAACGCACTTGCCGCAGCGTATGCAGTCGGTAGAGTTAGGCTCCTTGTATACGGGTATATCCAATCCGCAGGCCTTCTGGCAGGCGCCGCACCCTACGCAGCGGCTCTTGCTCACCCGCATTCTTACCAGCGATACAGGGTTCATCAGGCCATATATGGCGCCCAGTGGGCAAATATAGCGGCAGAACGGGCGGTACATGAGTATGGAGCCTGTTATTATCACAACCAGTATGAAAAGCTTCCAGGTAAACAGCCAGCCTATAACGCTCCTCAGCTCCTCGTTGAGGGCGAGCAGCGGTATGCCTCCCAGCAGTGTGCCGGAGGGACATATCCACTTGCAGAACCATGGCATACCCACGCCGTATGAGCCCTTGGCAAGCATGGGCAGCAGTATGCACATAACCACGAGTACGACGTAGCGTGTCTTGCGCAGGTATTTCTCGCCGGGCAGCCGCCGTATTTTTTTCTTTGGCGGTATCTTGAACAGCAGGTCCTGCACCAGCCCGAAGGGACATAGCCAGCCGCACACTATCCTGCCGAACAGCGCACCTATGGTTATAAGCGTGCCTAATACGTAAAATGGAAATCCCCGCGTCCGGCCCGCCAACGCGTTTTGCAGCGAGCCCATAGGGCACGCGCCCCATGCGCCTGGGCAGGAATAGCAATTCAATCCCGGAACGCATATATTCTTGACGCCGCCCTGATATATGGTGCCGTTTATATAGCCCGAGGCATAGCTGTTAGTCAGCAGCGTCCAGCAGGCCTGAAGGTATATTCGCGCCCTGAGAAAGGGGTGGCTCTTCTTTTTGTTTTTCTTCTTATCCAAGGCCGATACACTCCATGCAGATCATTATGGCCTTTTGCATGACGGCATTGGCCTCGCCCCTTACCGCACCTATGACGATAAAGGCCAGACCTGCCGCTAAAAGTGCCAATGATATAATACTACGCTTTTTCATTCATCACCGTCTCGATAATATCTATCCATTTCTGTTTGCTCTTTGCGCCGTGAACCACCGTTACGAGCCTGCCCTCGGAATCGTAAAACTTCGTCGTGGGCACCGTATTTACGCCCTGGAGCATGGTTTTTATCACGCTCTGGCTGGCAATAATGTTGGTAAAATTGCCTCCCGCGCTTTCAAACATCTCCTTAGAGCTGAGCACCATATCGGGATTCTCCGGCATCGCGTCCGCCGAGAGGCCGATTATCCTGAAGCCGCTTCCCTTGTATTCCTTTGCCAATTCTGAGAGATCACCCATCTCTTGCAGACAGCTCGGTCAGGTACGGGTCCAGATATTCACCATAGTTATGCGGTTCTTGCTGAACAGGCTGCTGCCGGTGCTGCTGCCATCCAGCGTAGTCGTCTCGAAGCTTATAGCCTTAGAGCCGCTCTCGTACGAAAGGGACTGTTTTGTATAGTTGCCCGCATAGGGCGTCTTTACTTTTTTCTCAGGCTTAGGCGTCGGAGTAGCTTCAGCCTTCTTGTCGTCCTTTTTGTCGTCCTTTTTGCCTTCCTTCTGCTCCTTATTGCCGCTGCTCTGCTTGTCCTCCCGCTTTTTGGGCCGCTTTGTGGGTTCAGGCGTAGGTTCGGGAGTAGGCACCGGGGTAACGACGGGCTGTGGCGTAGCATATCCGGTTATGGCGACGAACGTAGTGTCATCCCCGTACTGCTCGTCGTCCAGATATCCTATATCCACCATCACGAAGGTATCCGCTTCTGTCTTTTTTGCGCAGCCAAAGGAGCACAAAAAGCCTGCCGCCATCACTGCCGGCAAAGCCCTTTTGGCCGCCCTATAAACAGGGCCTTTTTTTATTCCGGCCCATAATGAAGAATTTTCCTTCCTGTACATGGTTTGATTATAAGTCCCGTAAAAAAGGCTGTCAACAAAGAGGGAGCGTTTGGGGAAAAAGTTAACAGTTAAGCCATAAGGTCAGCAAGTATGCCGGTATGCTCCAGAAGTATCTTGAGGCCCAGGAGTATGAGCATCACTCCTCCTGTCAGTTCGGCTTTTGACTTGTATTTCGTCCCGAAAACGCTGCCAACCTTTGCTCCCGCCATGGATATGATGCAGGTGGTGCAGCCTATAATGCTCACCGCGTTGACTATGTCCACATCGAAAAAGGCGAAGGTTATGCCCGCGGCAAGGGCGTCTATGCTGGTGGCCACCGCAAGTATGAGCATGGTCTTAAAGGAGAGCGAGCCGCTGTCCCTGCCCGCGTCCTCGTCCCTTGAGAGTGCCTCCCGTATCATATTTGCGCCTATGAGTGAGAGCAGTATGAATGCCACCCAGTGATCTACCGACTGTATGGCATTGCTGAAACGGGAGCCCAGGAAGTATCCTATCATTGGCATAAGCGCCTGGAAGCTGCCGAACCAGAGTCCGACAATGGCGGCCTTTTTGAAGCTTATATCCTTCACGGCAAGACCCTTGCATATCGACACGGCAAAGGCGTCCATGGACAGGCCGACGGCCAGAATGAGTATCTCCAATACGCTCATCAGCTTTTGTACCCCTCTCTCGGTAAAAACCGCAAATGGCTTGTAATTATATACTCATTTCATATTATAAGTCAAGGGCGTCCACATGATGAACGTCCCTGACCTTAGCTATGTATTACTTTTGCAGCTCCGCAAGGCGATGCTCCAGCTTGGCGAGCATATCCTTAGCCACATCCAGCTTGTTCTTTTCCTCGTTGATGACCTTCTCGGGAGCCTTGGCAACGAAGCCCGGGTTGCCCAGCTTGCCCTCTGCGCGGGCGACCTCGCCCTTCATTCGATTTATCTCCTTGTTTACCCTCTCTATTTCCTTATCTATGTCGATAAGCTGATCCAGGGGTATGAAGGCCTCGCCCATGGCGCATACGGCGTTTACCGCTCCCTTGGGTATGCCGTTCTTATCCTGCTGAACTATCACGTTCTCCGCGCCTGCCAGCTTCATAAGATATGCTCTTGCCATCTCGAAGGCGGGGACGTTTTCGGCGGGGGTTACCATGTACACGGCGGTGCGCCTTGCGGGAGGCACGTTCATCTCCGCCCGGAGGTTCCTGATGGAGCGGATAACGTCCATCACGCCCTCCATCTCCTCTGCCTCCTCAGCAAACTGAAAGTCATTGGTGTACTTGGGCCAGCTTGCGCGCATGATGGTCTCCTCCGCGTTTGGCAGGCTCTGATAAAGCTCCTCCGTAATAAACGGCATGAAGGGGTGAAGCAGCTTCATGGAGTCGCCCAGCACCCTGACCAGTATAGCCTTCACGTTTGCCCTGTCGCTCTCGTCCTCGCCGTAAAGGCGGGGCTTTGCCATCTCTATGTACCAGTCGCAGAACTCGGTCCAGATGAAATCATATACCTTCTGCGCGGCGACGTTGAGCTCGAAGTTGTCCATATTGGAGGTGACTTCACCTGCAACGGCGTTGAGCCTGTGTAGTATCCACTTGTCGGCGATATCCAGCTTTGCCATGTCTATATCGCCTATCTTCTCATCGCCAATGTTCATCTGAACAAAGCGAGAGGCGTTGTAGACCTTATTGCAGAAGTTTCTGGCGGCCTCCACCTTTTTGTTGGAAAAGCGCATGTCGTTGCCCGCGCTGTTGCCGGTCACCAGGCTGAAGCGCAGGGAATCCGCGCCATAGTCCTTGATTATCTCAAGGGGATCTATGCCGTTGCCAAGGGATTTGGACATCTTGCGGCCCAGCTCGTCCCGGACTATGCCGTGTACATATACCGTGTCAAAGGGTATCTTGCCCATGACCTTAGTTCCAAACACTATCATTCTGGCTACCCAGAAGAAGATTATATCGTAGCCGGTGACGAGGGTGCTGGTGGGGTAGAAGTATTCAAGCTCAGGGGTCTTGTCCGGCCAGCCCAGCGTGGAGAAGGGCCACATGCCTGAGCTGAACCATGTATCCAGCACGTCCTCGTCCTGATGGACCTTTGCGCCGCAGACGGGGCACTTTTCGGGCGGATCCAGAGTTACTTCTATATGGCCGCAGTCGGGATTCTCGCAGTAATAGGCGGGTATCCTGTGGCCCCACCAGAGCTGGCGACTGATGCACCAGTCCTGAATGTTGTCGAGCCAGTTTTTATAGGTGTTCTTATACTTTTCGGGGTAGAACTTCAGCGCGTCTTCCATCACAGGAGGGAGGGCGATGTCGGCAAAGTGCTGCATCTTCAAGAACCACTGCATACACAGGCGAGGCTCCACGGCGGTGTCGCTGTTGCGTTCGGAGTAGCCCACCTTGTTTTCGTAGTCTTCCACGTGGTCGAGCAGACCGGCGCTATCTAAGTCCTTCACAATCTGCTTGCGGCAGTCCATGCGGTCCATACCCACATACAGAGGCGACTGATCAGAGATGGTGCCGTCGGCATTGAAGATGTCGATGGTTTCGAGATTGTGGGTCTTGCCGAGCATGTGGTCGTTGGTGTCGTGTGCAGGAGTCACCTTCAAGCAGCCCGTACCAAACTCGATGTCCACATAGCGGTCCTCAATCACAGGAATCACACGGCCCACCAGAGGCACAATCACCTTGTGGCCCTTCAACCATTGGTTCTTTGGGTCTTTAGGGTTGATACACATGGCGGTGTCGCCCATGATGGTTTCGGGGCGAGTGGTAGCCACCACGGCGTAGTAGCCCTTAGCGTCTTTGTGCACCACGTTGCCTTCGGCGCTGGTGTCGACGTTCTCTTGGTCGGCAAGATAGTATTTCAGGTGATAGAGTTTCGATTTCTCATCACGGTAAATCACTTCTTCGTTGCTCAATGCGGTCTGAGCCTTAGGGTCCCAGTTCACCATGCGCAATCCACGGTAGATGAGTCCCTTGTCGTAGAGGTCGCAGAACACCTTAATCACGCTTTCGCTACGCTTTTCGTCCATGGTGAACGAAGTGCGGCTCCAGTCGCAACTTGCGCCCAAACGGCGGAGCTGCTTCAGGATGATGCCGCCGTGCTCGTGGGTCCAGTCCCAGGCGTGCTTCAAAAATTCGTCGCGAGTAAGGTCGCTTTTGCGAATGCCCTGTTGCGCCAGGCGGTTCACCACCTTCGCCTCAGTGGCGATAGAAGCGTGGTCGGTGCCAGGCACCCAGCAAGCGTTCTTGCCCTCCATGCGGGCACGGCGCACCAGAATGTCTTGGATTGTTTCGTTGAGCATGTGGCCCATGTGCAGCACGCCAGTCACGTTTGGCGGTGGAATCACGATGGTGTATGGCTCACGCTCGTCGGGAACAGACTTAAACAAGTCGTGGTCTGTCCAATACTTGTACCATTTATCTTCAACCTCTTTTGGGTCGTACTTTGTAGCTAAAGTGTTCATATTGAGTAGCTGAATTATTATATTTTCTTTCAAACTACAAAGTTACGAAAAACTTTTATTTCTAATGTGTGGCAAACCATGATTTTTTATAAATACAGGGGGCACAGAAACAAAAACGGTTCAGTGGATAAATACTGGGGGGACTGAAACAAAAACATAAAAAACAGCCTTTTGGCGATGCCAGTGCTTCGC
>OIZL01000694.1_pt1 | contig 22691 bp, 21 predicted proteins | sample 1588541 | NCBI WGS metagenome assembly OIZL01 (sample SAMN03283285) | human gut metagenome | biome: human-associated habitat; material: feces | host: Homo sapiens | place: Peru | collected 2012 | reverse complement strand
AAAGACGGCTGCTCTCTATGCAGATGCTGTAAAGTCTGCCAAGACGGTTGTATGGAACGGACCGATGGGTGTATTCGAGAATCCTACTCTTGCAAAAGGTACGATCGCAGTAGCAAAGGCTCTGGCTGAGACAGAGGCAACCACGATCATCGGTGGCGGTGACTCCGCAGCAGCTGTAAACCAGTTAGGCTTTGCAGACAAGATGAGCCACATCTCCACAGGCGGCGGTGCATCCCTTGAGTTCCTGGAAGGCAAAGAGCTTCCGGGCGTATACGCTGCTGACGACAAATAAAAAAGAATAAAGAAATAAGAATATTAAGGAGATATAATCATGGCAAGAAGAAGAATTATTGCTGGTAACTGGAAAATGAACATGACTCCTTCACAGGCTGTTGAGCTTTGCGCAACGCTTAAGGATCTTGTAAAGAACGATGCAGTTGATGTAGTTTACTGCGTACCTGCTATCGATATCGTACCTGTAGCAGAGGCTATCAAGGGCACCAACGTGAAACTGGGTGCTGAGAACTTCTATATTGAGGACAAGGGAGCTTACACCGGTGAGATCTCCGCTCCTATGCTTAAGGAAGCCGGCGTTGAATATATCATCATCGGACACTCCGAGAGAAGAGACATCTTTGGTGAGAATGATATCCTCATCAACGCTAAGGTTAAGAAGGCGTTTGCAGCAGGTCTTAAGCCGATCCTTTGCTGTGGCGAGTCTTTAGCACTTCGTAAGGCTGGCACATACAAGGAATGGATCGCAAGACAGATCAAATGGGATCTTACAGACGTGACAGCAGATCAGGTAAAAGAGCTTGTTATCGCTTACGAGCCTATCTGGGCTATCGGAACAGGCGAGACAGCTACAGCTGATCAGGCACAGGAAGTATGTAAGATGATCCGTGAGGTTATTGCAGAGATGTATGATGCAGCAACAGCTGACGCAGTACGTATCCAGTACGGCGGATCTATGAATGCAGGAAATGCAGCAGAGCTTCTTTCCAAGGACGACATCGACGGTGGTCTGATCGGTGGCGCAGCTCTGAAGCCTGACTTCGGTAAGATCGTAAACGCATAAGCGGATTGACAGATTTTACAATATCGAAAGATAGATAAAAAGAGAATCGACTTTGTGAGGAACAAGGTCGATTCTCTTTTTTGTTATAAAAAAGGTACCCATTTATGCAGGTAGATTGGACGGCTGCTGATCAAGGAAAAGGTTTGCAGAGAATATTTTTATGTTGAGTAAAAATATTTGACGCGCGTAAAATAAAATTATATAATATATTTATTGTTTGACGCACGTAAAATAAAAATGTCAAAAGGGGATAAGGATGGATCATAAAATTGTGAAACAAAAAACAGACCTTACGTTTTTAAATTGGTCGAATATCAGAAGTTCAAGTGGGACCGCCGGAACATTTTTGAAATCGGAATCATCCTTAAACGGAGAAAAAATATATTATAAGTTATCAAATTTCGATATGGAAAATGGAGTAATAGGGCATGAATGTATTAACGAAATTATTGTAGACCGATTGCTTTCCATATTAGGGGTGGAACATCTGGAATATCAACTGATAAATGCAGATATTGACATAGAAGGACGGTTGTATAGCACTTATTTGTGTGCTTCCAGGGATTTTAAGCAGCGTGGCGAGAGCAAGATTGCTTTAGATGATTTTTACCGGACGAACGCTGTAAAGGGTGAATCGCATTATGATTTCTGTGCAAGACAGGGGTGGAAGCACTATATAAACACTATGATAGTGGTTGACTATCTGATACTGAACAGAGATCGGCATGGAGCCAATATTGAGGTGTTAAGAAACTCCAAAAAGCAGACATTAAGAATTGCGCCACTGTTTGATCATGGTTTATCGCTGCTGTATTCCTGCCTGACAGATGAGCAGGTGGAGTCTTTTGATATTATGGAAGATAAACGCTGTCAAAATTTTATAGGCGGATACTCTTGTAATGATAATTTATCGCTTGTTGATAATATGTCGAGCGTTTTCCAAAATAAATTGACAGAAGGGGATAAGGATATCCTGTTTGATGGTCTGCATGGGATTCTGTCCGATAAGCTGATCGACAAGATATGGGATATGATCTTTGCAAGGTACAGGCGATATGAAAAGCTGCTCAGAAATGAGGATTAACGCAAAGAGCGTGCGCGGAAATGGGGATTTATATGAGGATTTATGAAATTCTGGATTCGGAAAATAAGATATCGATCGGGATTCTTCAATACTATGAAAAGGAGCGCAGTTACGTTATTGAATTGCAGGACTATTTGGATGAATGGAGCGCACCACTTTTGTTTACAAGCTATGTGAAGAAAAAAATATTTACAATCCCAAGGGATATCAGTTTTTTGTGGGTTAAAGAACGGGTCATTCCCAGTGGAAGACAAAATATTGCATCCATTCTCAATACACATAAGCTGAAAGAGTATAATGAAATGGAAATGCTTGCAATAGCAAACGGAAGATGTTCGCAGGACAGCCTGTATATTAGGAAAATCACAAAACTGCCAGAATATGTTGAAAAAAGGAAACAGAAGAACCTTGTAGATTGTGTAATAGGTGAAAACAGTATGGTTCTGTGTTTTTTTGAAGATGAAACCGTAAAGAAGATTTCGCTTGAGCATATGGTTCACATAGAGGGAATCGATAAGGTGTTAAGAAACAAAGCGCTTTTTGAATCCGGAAAGGTAGGTACCGGAGGATATAGCCTCACTTTTAATGATTCCATTGACATTCCGTCGTATGTTTTATATGAAGCGAAGGAGAATCTTCCGATCAGAAAAAGCGATTTTGACCTTTTCGTTCAGAAAAATGTTTTCGATACCACCGATATATGTGACATTCTTGAATGTACACGGCAAAATGTGGCGTATATGATCAAGCGGCAGATGATCCTTCCGATAAAAGAAGAAGTAAAAGGGAATCTGTATTTGAAAGGCGATGTGCTACGGAATAGATGGTAAGCCGCTGATAAAGCAGAAAGGTGTGGAAAAGGGATATAATATGGGGCATCAGTCATAAAACTGGCTGATGCCCTGAATTTTATTGCTTTATTTTACTTATATATTACCACAAAAACGTTAAAAAGTCAAGCATTTTACTTCTTTTTGTGCAGCGTTATAATCACCAGACAGTCAGCCAGAGGAAGAGCAGGATGAGCAATTCCAAATGGAACAGAGAGAATGGGGGAAGTGACAATGGGAATGGATGAAATGCTGCTAAAGATGAGCGAACAGAACCAGATTGCGCAGGTAATGAAGGAAAATGAATATACCAGACGGTTTGGTCTGACACTCTCACAGGAGGAGGCTGCGGAGCTTGTCAGCCGAAGGAGAGAAGACCTGCGCGAACAGCAGCGGATAGAGTTCGGGGAAGGGATTCTGACGAAGCTGACGCGGATGTTCTGCGATTCGGCTTATATCGAGCCGGAGGACTACGCGCAGACGCTGGGGCGGCTGCAGGAAATCTTTTATCTGTACAAGAACGAGTCGATGGACGAACTGACGGACGATGAACTGCTGGAATTTATGAGAGAGAAATTTGACGAGGTGGAGGGATCACTGGACTATCTGGAAGACACGGTGCTGGATGAATTTGCGCGAAAGATCCGAAGAACGACGCGCAAATATATCGGAAGATACCGGGAGGATCACAGAGATGCCTAAAGATGAAGAAATATATGTAGAAGATAATGAGCAGACGAAACAGGACCGGAATGAAGAAATATTGCAGACAGGACTGTACGGGATGGAAGAACTTTTGCCGGTGCTTGCAGTCCTGACGCGAAAATTTACCTCCGGAGAGAGCAGTTCTGTCAGTTATGAACGTGCCAGACATCTTATGGAAGGAATCCGGTATACGATTTATTTTTATGAGAGAGAGGGAAATCTTGTCGGTGGAAAGAAACCGGAGGCGACAGAAGCATGGAGGATCGGACAGGAACTCCTGACACGCAGGATGCGGGAGGTAAAGGAGAGATATCAAACATTGTGCGGTACGTTCCGGGACTATGGAAACCGGAATCTGCGGGATACTTTTGGAATGGCATTGCCGGGCTTTCTGGAACGGTATGATCAGAAATATGCGCCGCAGGAGACGATTATCACTATGGATTATCCGGTGCTTTCGAAGATATCCGGAGTGACGGGAATTCTGGCAATAGATCAGTATCTGGATGCGATTGCAGCAGAACAGAACTTTTTGCAGCGGTTTCCGGAGGAATATGTGAAAGGCATATTGATGCGTTTTCAGAAAGACTACCAGTCACAGTTTTTTAATCTGGGGCGGATTGTTCTACGGCATCTTTTGGGATGTATGCTGATCGAGAAGCGCCTTGGAGAGACAAGCGTGGAGGAAGATTATATAGCGTTACGGGAGCTGGTAGAGCAGAATACGGAGGAGGAGCTCAGGCAACAGCTTTTGTTTCTGATCAGGAGTCTTGACAGGAAATCTGAAAAGGCAGAAGAGAGACTGGAAGAGAAAGCGGAGCCGGATACGTGGAAACATACCTGGATATATCTTTCCTGTGACGTGGGGGATTTTGTGACAGAACTGAAAATGGGTGCGGCGAACGGATGCCTGGAGCGGATTGTGGTGCTGTAGGCTTCCGGAATATAAAAAGGCAGATTTAAGGTTTTATGTGTGTTATGCTTGACCTGGTCCAAAGGGCCGGGCTTATTCTCCTTTTGGAAAAGAAAAGGAGGAAAGCAATGTGCAGGATTTGAGTTTGATGACATGGAAGGAAGCGGCAGCGATTGACAAGGACAAAAGCATTCTCTTTGTAACGGTTGCACCGATCGAGGAGCATGGAGTGCATCTGCCGCTGGCGACAGATCTGATCGAGGCGTCCCACGCGGATTCGGAGCACCGGATCGCGGGAGAAAAAGCGGTGCGCAGCGTCAACAGAAAGTATTTCAGGAGAAAGAAGGTGTCAGAATGATGTATACGAGAGGACAGTTTGCAGTGATCGGAAATGTGGGGCGTAAGGCGCTCAGACTCTACGAGGAAGCCGGGATCCTGATTCCGGCGTGTGTGAACGAGGAGAATGGATATCATTATTATGAACCGCAACAGCTTGCCGATCTGGAGAAGATCAAGGCGTACCGGAAAATCGGTCTTTCCCTGATCGAGATAAGACAGGTGCTGGAGGGAAAGCTGGACGAGGAGAAGGTCATAAACAGCAGGCTTCGTGAGCTGGATAACCAGACGCGGTCTATTCTGGAGACGGTGCAGGCGATGGCGCAGGGAAGGAAAGCAGAGGATGCGGATAACGCAAGGATCGACATCGTTCCTTTTCGGCGAAAAGAGTGCATTTTCATACAGGAGAATGTGGAAAGAGAAAATCTTGGAATATCGGTAGGAAAGCTCTATGAGAGAGCAGCGCGGGAAAAGCTGGTTCCGAATGGGGCGCATTTTGTGAAGTATACCGGTCTGATGGAGGGAGAGGGAAACTTTACGATGACAACGTATCTGCCGGTGAGTGGCGCTGCTGGAGCGCTGGCAGGCGAAGAAGCGCAGGAGTATGAACGGTGTCTGCACCTTCCTTTTGACAAAGGATTTTCCAGAGTAAAAGAGGCGCATATTGAACTTCAGAAGTATGCAGAGGAGCACGGGATCCGATGCACCGGAACGGTTCTGGAGGTATATAACAAGGACTTTACAGTAGATGTCTATATGGTGACAGAATAGAAAAACTGTCCCACAAAACCGCATGCTTATATAGACAAAATGCCGCAAAAAAGTTATACTAAATCTATGTTCATTGGTTACACAAATGGGAATAGGGAAGGTACAGAATATGGATTATAAGGCAATTCCTTTTGAGAAGAGAATCAAAGAAAACATAAGAAATTATGGAATGGAAAACCTGTATTCGCTGGAAACCCTGCAGGAGCTTTGCAAGGCAGTTGCGGAGCTTGCGCAGGTGGAGATGCTTCTTACGGAGCGTCATGGAGAGAAAGTGATCTCTGTGGGCAGCTTCGCCGGATTTATCCCGGACGTCGTAGGGGAGCCTGGCCGCAAGATCCGGGTGTACGGACGGACGATTGCCCATCTTTATGTAAAAGAGGATGCGGTTCCTGAGGAAAAAAAGGCGGTTGTAGACCGGCTGATGGACGGACTGGCAGACACGCTCTCACATTGGGGAGAGGAGGCTTATCTGCACACCGAGACATCTATCTATATGGATGAACTGGAAGAGAAGGTTGGCGTACAGCGCGCACAGGCAGTCAGAGGGGAAAAAGAGGACGTTCTGACCGGCGTATATCACAAGCTGTATTTTGAAGGCCGGATGAAGGTCTTAGACCGTGCGGAGATCGTGCCGGTGGCGGTGATCAATATCAATATCAACGACTGGAAGTTTGTGAATGACCATTATGGGGACGAGGAGAGCGACCGGCTGATCCGGACGATCGCAGAGCTGATAAAGCGTGAGGCGAAGCCGGATTACATTATCGGCCGTGTGGACGGAGATGTTTTTGTCGTACTGATCCCGATGGTGGAGACGGACGAGGCGGAGGACTACTGCCGGAGATTGCAGGCTGCCTGCCTTGCCTATGAGGATCCGATCCTGGCTCCGTCGGTTGCTTGTGGTATCGTCTACAAGACAAACGTGGAAGAAGGACTGACGGACAAGCTGCCGGATGCAGAGTACGAGATGTTCAACAACAAGTTTGAACTCAAAAACGCGCCGGGATACCGGGAGCGTCTGGAGCATGGACTAAAAAAATAGTACATAGCCGTAGATTTAAAATGTATAACAAGGCGTATGCGCCCGGAAAAAGAAGGGGACTTCACATGGAGTTCCCTTTTGTTGTGCAATAGAAAAAGCCCTTGGTTTCCCAGGTATGGATAATTATAAAAAAAGTATTAAATCCCAAGATGTGGCGTTATACAAGAAAACAGAAGAAAATAAGAGTATAATAGAGATAATGAGAGAAAATAAGAGAAATAGTTCCATAAAACAGGTTGCAATGAAACGCATATATAGCTAATATATGATTTAGTGATTAGCACTCAACTATATCGAGTGCTAACAGACAAAAGGATATAATGATTATTACTATAAGGAGGCAGTTATCATGAAGTTGACACCACTTGGAGACAGAGTTGTATTAAAGCAGTTAGTTGCAGAAGAGACTACAAAATCCGGTATCGTTTTGCCGGGGCAGAATAAAGAGAAACCGCAGCAGGCAGAAGTTATCGCAGTTGGTCCTGGCGGCGTGATTGACGGCAAAGAAGTAAAGATGGAAGTAAAGGTTGGAGATCAGGTTATCTATTCCAAGTATTCCGGAACAGAAGTAAAGCTGGATGAGGATGAATATATCATCGTAAAACAGAGCGATATTCTTGCAGTTATCGAGTAAGACTTTGATAGCATTTTGAAATGAAAACAGATTCGCGGAAAATCCGCGGATGATCATAATTCAGGAGGAAAAAGATCATGGCAAAAGAAATTAAATATGGCGCAGAAGCCAGAGCAGCCTTAGAGGCTGGTGTAAATCAGTTAGCAGATACCGTAAGAGTGACACTGGGACCGAAAGGAAGAAACGTAGTTCTTGACAAATCCTATGGCGCACCGCTGATCACGAACGACGGTGTAACGATTGCAAAAGAGATCGAGCTGGAAGATCCTTTTGAGAATATGGGAGCACAGCTTGTAAAGGAAGTTGCCACCAAGACAAACGATGTAGCAGGTGATGGTACAACAACCGCTACCGTTCTTGCACAGGCAATGGTCAATGCAGGTATGAAGAACCTTGCAGCAGGCGCTAACCCGATCATCCTCAGAAAGGGGATGAAGAAAGCGACAGACGTTGCGGTAGACGCAATCCAGAAGATGAGCTCCAAGGTAAACGGCAAAGAGCATATCGCAAGAGTTGCAGCAATTTCCGCAGGGGATGAAGAGGTTGGACAGTTAGTAGCAGATGCAATGGAGAAGGTTTCCGGTGATGGCGTTATCACGATCGAGGAGAGCAAGACCATGCTGACCGAGCTGGATCTGGTAGAAGGTATGCAGTTCGACAGAGGATACATTTCCGCATATATGGCAACGGATATGGATAAGATGGAGGCAGTTCTTGACAATCCGTACATCCTGATCACAGATAAGAAGATTTCCAACATTCAGGAGATCCTTCCGATCCTTGAGCAGATCGTACAGTCCGGATCCAAGCTGCTTATCATTGCAGAGGATGTAGAGGGCGAAGCACTTACGACTCTGATCGTAAACAAGCTGCGTGGTACATTCAACGTAGTAGCTGTCAAGGCGCCTGGTTACGGCGACAGAAGAAAAGCAATGCTGGAAGATATCGCGATCCTGACAGGCGGTCAGGTCATCAGCTCCGAGCTTGGTCTGGAGTTAAAGGATGCAACCATGGACCAGCTTGGTCGTGCAAAATCTGTTAAAGTACAGAAGGAGAACACCGTTATCGTTGATGGCGAGGGCGACAAGGCAGCGATCCAGGCAAGAATCGGACAGATCAAGAAGCAGATCGAGGAGACAACATCTGATTTCGATAGAGAAAAATTACAGGAGCGTCTTGCAAAGCTGGCAGGCGGCGTTGCAGTGATCCGTGTAGGTGCGGCAACAGAGACAGAGATGAAGGAAGCAAAACTTCGTCTGGAGGATGCTCTTGCAGCTACCAGAGCAGCCGTAGAGGAAGGTATCATCTCCGGTGGTGGTTCTGCTTATATCCACGCATCCAAAGAGGTTGCTAAGCTGGCAGATACCCTGGAGGGTGACGAAAAGACCGGTGCACAGATCGTACTGAAGGCACTGGAGGCACCGCTGTTCCACATTGCAGCAAACGCTGGTCTGGAAGGCTCCGTTATCATCAACAAGGTAAGAGAGTCGGAAGTAGGCATGGGCTTTGATGCACTGAAAGAGCAGTATGTGAACATGGTAGATGCAGGTATTCTGGATCCTGCGAAGGTAACCAGAAGCGCTCTGCAGAACGCAAACAGCGTAGCTTCTACCCTGTTGACAACCGAGTCCGTAGTTGCCAACATCAAAGAGCCGGAACCGGCTATGCCCGCAGGAGCAGGCGGTATGGGCGGAATGATGTAATTCCTGCCACGAAATAAGAGAATAGAATAAAGAGAGGATCCGGTACTGTGTGCCGGATCCTTTTATTAACAAATTATAAATTACACACAAAATTCCTCAAAAGAATGATACAATAGTAAGGAAGGCTGCGATGCGGGAAAGTGGACGCAGATGCAGCATAACAAAGTAAAGTGAGGATTGTTGAATGAAACTGGACACAAAACAGACAGTCAAGGTGGGATTTGCATTTTTGTCGATCTGCGCATTCTGGCAGATGTACAACAGCGTGATCCCGCTGATGCTGACAAACACCTTTCACCTGAATGAGAGTATTTCGGGTGTGATCATGGCGGCGGACAATGTGCTTGCCCTTTTTCTGCTGCCGCTGTTTGGCGGACTTTCGGACAGATGCCAGCTTAAAATGGGAAAACGAAAGCCGTTTATCCTGTTTGGTACGCTTGCGGCGGTCGTATTCATGCTGCTGCTCCCTGTGATGGATAATCTTTTCTTCACCGGAAAAAGCGTGGTGACAGAGATCCTTTTTATCGTGATCCTGGGCTGCCTGCTCGTGGCGATGGGGACTTACCGGAGTCCGGCGGTTGCACTGATGCCGGACGTTACGCCCAAGCCGCTGAGGAGCAGAGGAAATGCAGTGATCAATCTGATGGGAGCGGTAGGCGGCGTGCTGGCGCTTCTGGTTGCCAGCGTCATGTATTCAACGTCCAGGACCGCCGGAAAAGAGCATGTGGATTATTTCCCGCTGTTTGCGGTGGTTGCCGGGATCATGCTGGTTTCCCTGTTTGTCGTTGTCTTTCTGGTCGATGAGGTCGGTCTGAACCATAAGATGCTTGCCTACGAGGAGGCGCATCCGGAGGATAACCTGATGGAGCAGGATGAAAAGGGCGAGGAAGTCGTGCCAAAAGAGGTAAAGAAAAGCCTGACTTTCCTGCTGGTATCGATCGCGCTGTGGTTTATGGGCTACAATGCGGTAGAGACCTGGTTTACGACCTATGCGAACCATATGTGGAACATGAGCCTTGGAAGCGCTTCAACCTGTATGACGGTAGCGACCGGGGGAGCGATCCTGTCCTATATCCCTTCCGGCTATGTGGCAAGTAAGATCGGAAGAAGAAAGACGATCATGTCGGGCGTCCTGCTTCTTGCGTCCTGTTTCTTCGGCGCGTTTTTATATACCTGCGCCTATGATACGTTCCGTTGGCCGCTCTACATACTGTTCCTGCTTCTGGGAGTCGCGTGGGCGTTTATCAACGTAAACAGTCTGCCGATGGTGCTTGAGATGTGCAAGGGAAGCGACGTTGGCAAATTCACGGGACTGTACTATACGTTCAGCATGACGGCACAGATCGTAACGCCGATCCTGGCGTGCACGCTCCTGAACCGGGTGGGCTACAAGGTACTGTTCCCGTACTGTGCGCTTTTTGTGGCAGGATCTTTCGTGACGATGTTCTTCGTAAAGCATGGAGATAACAAGGTGGAGGCAAAACGCGGTCTGGAAGCGTTTGATGTAGACGACTGATAAAAAAGAGAAACCACCGGACGGAGGACACCGGATCAGAGATCACGGTAGTCCTCCGGCGTGAAGCGGTGATAGGTGATGTGTTCTCCTTCCTGTTTAAAGCAGTAGCGGTAGTTGTCGGAAGGGTCATCCAGAAAATAGATCAGATAATCAAAGTCCTCGTCGGCGAGCCGGTGAACAGACGGCGTGTAGGGCGTGCTTTGAAAGATCGTCAGGACATCGTCCATGGTACAGCCGTGGTGTGAGACTGCCTCGAGCAGACGGGGGAGAAAATCGTTGCGGAGTGGAAGAAGATGTACCGCCTCGGTTCCCTGTTCAGGGACTGCAAAGCAGAAACGCTCGTCACGGTGGGTGATGACGATGCTGCCAAGAAATGGACGGACGTAGTCGCAGAAGCCTTTCAGGTAGCTGTCCATCTCTTCGACAGTAAGCTCCTGACCGGTATAGTGGTTGAGAGAGGAAAGAAAGTAGTAAATGCGGAGGACTTCTTTTCGGTAACCAATCTTCAACTGCTGTTCCTGGATAAATTCGATCATATATTTTTTCAGATTTTCATAAGAAGAGGCAGGTGCGGCTGAATGGTCCACCTGTTTTTCTTTTGCCTGGTCTGGCGTGATACGATCCATTATGACATTGCTCCTTTCGAAAAGCTGTAAAATTCAGACAGAACAGATCTGCCTGTGCTTAGATCATAAGAAGATCTGAGAGGGATGTCAATGGATTTTGAAAAAAATAATATAAAACCTATTGACATACTAGGAATAAGGTGATAGGATAGCAACAACAAGGGAGAGAAACCTTGGAACGGTTCCGAAAGAGAGAACGGCTGAACCGCGAGAAGTGAGGAAAGGAGACAGACGCAATGAGAACAGCAGATTTCTGGATTGACGGATACATGTGTGGCGGACGAATGCTGAACTCTCGGGCAAATGACAGGCTCGGGCACATTCGCATATTGCGCTGTGCTCATTCATAGAAAACCGATAGGAAAATCGGAAATTGATATGACCTGTTTGCCCGAGAGTGAAATAAACTGTTCGGGCTTTTTCTATGCAGCCGAAAAGGCGGCCGGCACAGGAGGGATCCTGACAGGCGGGGCAGAAGGCCTGCAGAGCGGAAGAAAAGGATGGGAGAAAAATGGCACTGATAGAACTGCAGCACATAAGCAAATCGTTTGAACAAAAAGGAGAACAGGTTCAGGCGTTACAGGATATCAATCTCAGCATAGAGCGCGCGGACATCTACGGGATCATCGGAATGTCCGGTGCGGGAAAAAGCACGCTGGTGCGATGTCTGAATTATCTGGAACGCCCAACGGAAGGAGAGGTGCTCATCGACGGAAGGAACATGGGTACTCTTTCCGAGAAGGAGCTGCGTAAGCAGCGGGGCGATATCGCGATGATCTTTCAGCATTTCAACCTGCTGATGCAGAAAAACGTGATCAGCAATGTGTGTTTTCCGCTGAGACTTCAGGGAGTCAGCAAGGAGAAGGCGAAGAAGAGGGCGACGGAGCTTTTAAAGACGGTCGGGCTGGAGGATAAGGCGAGAGCGTATCCGGCACAGCTTTCCGGCGGACAGAAGCAGCGGGTTGCGATCGCGAGAGCGCTTGCCTCGGATCCGAAGATCCTCCTTTGCGATGAGGCGACCAGCGCGCTCGATCCGCAGACGACGGTATCGATCCTGAATCTTTTGAAGCAGATCAATCAGGAGCTTGGGATCACCATCGTGATCATCACCCACCAGATGAGCGTCGTGCAGGAGATCTGCAACAAGGTTGCGATCATCGAAAACGGGCGGCTGGTCGAGAATGGTACGGTGGCGGAGGTCTTTTCCAGTCCACGATCCCGGGCTGCCAAGGAGCTGATCTTTGGACAGAACACCAAAGGGATCGAGGGATTGCAGAAAACGGTCAGCCGGCTGGAGTCAGACCGGAAGATCCGGATCGTATTTTCGGACAATTCGGCGTTCGAGCCGGTGATAGCCAACATGATCCTGCATTTTGGGACGCCGGTCAATATCCTTCAGGCAGATACCAAAAATGTCGGCGGCGTGGCAAAGGGTGAGATGATCTTAGGTCTGCCGGGCGATCTTCATTTGCAGGTGGACATGATAGAGTATCTGAAGGAAAAAGGATTAAAGGTACAGGAGGTGTCGGAAGATGTTTGACAGTCAGGTGATAAAAATGCTTTTGGAAGGGATCAGGGATACCGTATATATGACGCTGGTATCCACCTTCGCCGGGTATGTGATCGGACTTCCGATGGGAGTGGTTCTGACCGTGACAGACAAGGATGGCATAAAGCCAAACGCGGTGATCTACCGGATCCTGGATGCGATATCCAACGTGGTGAGGAGCATCCCGTTCCTGATCCTGCTGATCCTGCTGATCCCCTTTACAAGGCTGATCGTAGGAAAAAGCTACGGCTCTACGGCGACGATCATCCCGCTGGTGATCACAGCGGCTCCCTATATCGCAAGAATGGTGGAATCCTCCTTAAAGGAAGTGGATAAAGGCGTGATCGAAGCGGCCAAGTCCATGGGGGCAACGAATCTGGACATCATCTTCCGCGTTATGCTGGTGGAGGCGAGAACTTCGCTGATCATGGGAGCGACGATAGCGATGGGAACGATCCTCGGCTACTCGGCAATGGCGGGTACAGTAGGAGGAGGCGGACTCGGAGATATCGCAGTGCGCTACGGATACTATCGGTGGCAGACCAATATAATGATCGTTACCGTGATACTGATTATCATTCTGTTCCAGATCTTTCAGACGGTCGGCATGAAGACCGCCGGAAAGCTGGACAGGAGAAAATAATAAAAAATGAGGAAAGAATGAGGAGAAAAATTATGAGAAAGAAATTAGTAGCAGGATTACTTACAGGAGCACTTGCAGTGGCAGCACTTACCGGATGCGGAGACAAGGCTGACAGCACGGCAGCACAGAGCGCGGAAAGCACAGAGACAACGGAGACTGAGACGGCAGACGCCGCAAGCGCGGACGCTGAGAGCGCTGATACCCAGAGCGCCGATCCGGTCGTGATCAAGATCGCAGCATCCGCAACACCGCACGCAGAGATCCTGGAGCAGGCGAAGCCGATCCTGGCAGAACAGGGTTATGATCTGGAGATCACTGTATTCGATGACTATATTCAGCCGGGACTTGTTGTAGAGAGCGGAGAATTTGATGCAAACTATGCGGTACACGTACCGTTCCTTGAAACATTCAACGAGGAGCAGGGAACACATCTGGTGAGTGCAGGCGGCATCCACTACGAGCCGTTTGGAATCTATCCGGGAACAAAGGCTACGCTGGATGAGGTTGCAGAGGGAGATGTGATCGCTATCCCTAACGATACGACCAACGAGGCGAGAGCGCTTCTGCTTCTTCAGGATAACGGACTGCTCAAGCTCAAGGACGGCGTCGGACTGACAGCGACAGTCAATGATATTGAGGAAAATCCGCAGAACCTCGTTTTCGAGGAGCTGGAGGCAGCACAGATCGCCAGAGTAAAGGACGAGGTTGCCTATGTGGTTCTGAACGGTAACTACGCACTGGAGGCTGGTCTTTCCGTAGGAAGAGATTCCATCGCCTACGAGTCGTCCGATTCGGAGGCAGCCAAGACCTATGTGAACGTCATCGTAGTCAAGGAAGGAAACGAAAACAGCGACGCGATCAAGGCCCTTGTCGATGTGCTCAAGTCAGATGCGATCAAGCAGTACATTAAGGATACCTACGACGGAGCAGTAATTCCTTTCGAAGGCTAAACGATCATGGTATTCTTTTCCAATCTGGAAAAAATGCTATACAGAACCCGCGAAATATGTTATCTTTATGAAGGAAATGTTAAATAAAGTAACAAACGATGGGGAAAAGTAACAGAAACGTAACAATTATGTATGCCGGTCTGGTTTTCCAGCCGGCATATTTTTCTGTTAAGAGAAACCTGAAAAATACAGACGGGAAATGGAGAAAAGCATGAAAAGAGCACAAAAGCAGGGATGGAAGAAAACGATAGCGGCAGGACTGGCAGTCTGTATGCTCGCAGGTCTGCCGGTATGTCCGGTACAGGCAGTGGGAGCAGGCAGCGCGATCGCGAAGGGGATCGATGTATCCAAGCACAATCTGGCGATCGACTGGAGTCAGGTTCCGGGGTCCGGGATCAGCTTTGCCTTCGTCAAGGCCGGGAGCACCAATTCCGGGGTGGATCCCTACTTTGACGCCAATATGCAGGGGGCGAACGCGGCGGGACTCCGCACGGGCGTCTATCTCTATTCCTATGCGGCGAATGTGGAGCAGGCGCAGAATGAGGCGAATCAGCTTTTGCAGTGGATCGGAAATTATACGGTAAGCTATCCGGTGGTCTATGATGTGGAGGCAGCCTGCCACAAAAATATGTCCCAGGAACAGCTGCAGGCGATCATCAACACCTTCTGTTCCACGGTGGAGGCAGCCGGATATTATCCGGTGGTATATTCCTACAAGAATATGTTCCAGAACAAGATCGGAAACATAGCCTATGACAAATGGGTCGCACAGTATGCGGATGCGCTGGAGTATGACGGCGCTTCCATCTGGCAGAGCAGCTCCCATGGAAGCGTTGCCGGCGTGCCGACCAGAGTGGATATCAACTACCAGTTTAAGGACTATTCCTCGCTGATCCCCGCCAACGGCTTTGCCAAGAGAGGGGACAACACGGTCTTTTTTGCAAATTACAGAAAACAGCGTTCCTGCTGGGCTGCCTGGGAGGATAAAAAATACCACCTGGACGAGAACGGCTTCGTACAGAAAGGATGCTGGTTCGAGGATGAGAGCGGCAGATATTTCCTGGCGACCAAGGACGGTCATGCCCTGCGGGAGGATGTGACGATCCAGGGAGCAGAGTATTACTTTGATGAGAACGCCGTGATGCAGACGGGTCTGGTGACGCGTCCGGACGGCAACACCTACTACTACGATGAGACGGGCGCGCTGCAGAAAAATATCACGGTCAATATAGACGGCGTGGAGTATACTGTGGACAAAAAAGGTATTGCGATGCAAAATTAAAAGAGAAATCTGAAAAGGAAATCAGGAACGGTTTGGTCATCAGCTCAGGTTCGGGCAGGACCAAATCGTTTTTTAGTGCTTTCAAAAACCAGACCTTTAGTATATAATAGACTCTGAGTAAGTATGGAAACGGCTGGAAGGAAAAGAGGACAGACGTTATATGGACTGTAAGCAGGCAGAGAAAATCATTCCTTCTTTTCTGCGTAAGGATCTGGAGGGACGCAAGCTGGCGCAGTTTGTGGAACATATAGAGGATTGCCCGGAGTGCAGGGAGGAGCTTTCGATCCAGTTTCTGGTGACAGAGGGTATGGAGAAGCTGGAAGAAGGGAATAGCTTTAATCTGCAGGAGGAGCTTCATGAGCGAATGGAAGAGGCGAGAAAGCATATCCGGATCAACCAGATGCTCAAAAATACGCTGTGGTGGCTGGAGCTGGCGGTGATCGCGGCGATCGTGGCGGCTCTTTGCGTGTATTTCCGCTGGATCTAGGCGGAGTTGCATGCACCTTACAAGGATAGAAAGGTTATCAGATGATATGGCATCGAAAATTGTATTGATAGATGGACACAGCATTTTAAACAGAGCGTTTTATGGCGTGCCGGAGCTGACGAACAGCCAGGGACTGCACACTAACGCGGTGTATGGCTTTCTGAACATCATGTTTAAGATCCTGGAGGAGGAGAAGCCGGAATATCTGACCGTGGCGTTCGACGTGCATGCACCGACGTTCCGGCATGAGATCTACGAGGCTTACAAGGGCACCAGAAAGCCGATGCCGGAGGAGCTGAGAGAGCAGGTCCCGGTCATGAAGCAGATGCTGCAGGCCATGGGGATCTGCACGGTGGAGAAACCGGGACTTGAGGCGGATGACATTCTGGGAACGATCGCCAAACGCGGCGAGCGCGAGGGAATGGAGGTTTCCCTGGTATCCGGCGACCGGGATCTTTTGCAGATCGCATCGGAGCATATCCGGATCCGGATCCCTAAGACCAGGGGAGGACGGACGGAGATCGAAGATTACTATGCGGCAGATGTAAAGGAGGCCTATCAGGTCACGCCGACGCAGTTTATCGACTTGAAGGCGCTGATGGGCGACACGGCAGACAATATACCAGGCGTGCCAAAGGTGGGCGAAAAGACAGCCACCAGCCTGATGGTGCAGTTTGGCTCGCTGGAGAACATCTATGCGCACGTGGATGAGGTAGAAAAGAAATCGATCCGGGAATCGCTCATCGCCAACAAGGAGCTGGCGGATCTGAGCAAGACGCTTGCGACGATCAATGTTGAGGGAGAGTTCGACTATGATTTTGAGCAGGCGAGGATAGGAAACTTTTATACCGAGGAGGCTTATGTCCTCTGCAAGCAGCTCGAATTTAAGAATCTGCTCGGACGGTTTGACAAGAGCGTGGCGTCGGTGGGGGCGGAGGCTTCCCACTTCGCGCTGCTGGGAGATCTGGCGGCGGCAGAGGAGTTTTTTGCAAAGTGCGGCGGACTGAAAAAGGATACGGAGATCGGACTCGCCTTTCTCCGGGAGAAAAAGACCGGCGAATGTGTCGGCGCGGCGTTTGCCCTCGCCCCCGATCAGGTGTGGTTCCTTCCCTGCGAAGGACTGGTGACGGCTGCGTATCTGCAGGAGCGTCTCACGGCGCTGAACCGGGCAGGTGACTGTCGCTTTGCCGTGGCAGGGATCAAGGGCAGCTATGATATGCTGGAGGAAAAGGATACGTCGGGAATGTGGCAGGATGCGGACGGAACGCCGGACGTGCTGGCACCCTATCGCCAGAAACGCTATTTCGACGTACTTCTGGCAGCTTACCTGCTCAATCCGCTGAAAAATGATTACGAGACGGTGCATGTCGCTTCAGAGTATCTGGGGCTGACGATCCCGGACCGGGAGCAGGTCTGCGGCAAGGGTACTTTCCGGGAAGCACTTGATAAGACACCGGAGGATGTGAAAAACTACGCCTGTTATCAGGCTTATGTGTGCCTTATGGCGGCTCCGCTTTTGCGGGACAGACTGAAGCAGCAGGGCATGGAAAGGCTGATGGATGAGATAGAGATGCCGCTGACAAGGGTGCTCTACGAGATGGAGCAGAACGGTATTCTCGTCAGACCGGATGAGCTCAAAGCCTATGGCGAGGCACTGCAGGGACGTATCGTGGAGTTGGAGCAGTCGATCTACCGAATGGCGGGATGCGAGTTTAACATCAACTCGCCGAAACAGCTCGGAGAGATCCTGTTTGAAAAAATGGGGATCAAGGGCGGAAAAAAGACGAAGACCGGTTACTCGACCGCCGCGGATGTGCTGGAAAAACTCGCCGCGGAGCAGCCGATCGTAAAGGATATTCTGGAATACCGCGGACTTGCCAAGCTGAAATCTACCTATGCAGATGGACTGGCGGCGTATATCGACAATACCGGAAGGATCCACAGCACATTCAATCAGACGATCACGGCGACCGGGCGGATCAGCTCGACGGAGCCGAATCTGCAGAATATTCCTATGCGGATGGAGCTGGGAAGAAGGATCCGCAAGGTGTTTGTGCCGCAGGAGGGTTTCCTGTTTACCGACGCGGACTACTCACAGATCGAGCTTAGGATCCTCGCGCATATGTCGGAGGACCAGCAGTTGATCGAGGCGTATCAGATGGATGAGGATATCCACCGGATCACTGCCTCCAAAGTGTTCCACACGCCGTTTGACGAAGTGACGGATCTGCAGCGCCGGAATGCCAAGGCTGTCAACTTCGGCATTGTGTACGGGATCAGCTCGTTCGGACTGAGTCAGGATCTGAGCATTTCCAAGAAGGAAGCGGCGGCTTATATCGATCAGTATTTTGAGACGTATCCGGGGATCAAAAAGTTCCTGGACACGACGGTTGAGACGGCGAAGAAGCAGGGATATGTGACTACTTTATATGGAAGAAGAAGACCGGTTCCAGAGCTCTCCTCCAGCAATTTCATGCAGCGATCCTTCGGAGAGCGTGTGGCGATGAATTCACCGATCCAGGGAACGGCGGCAGACATCATGAAGATCGCCATGATCCGGGTGTGGGAGCGGATGAAGAGAGAGAGGCTGGTGTCGCGTCTGCTGCTGCAGGTACACGATGAGCTTCTGATCGAGACATGGGAAACAGAAGAGGAGAACGTCAGGACGATCCTCACAGAGGAGATGAAGCACGCGGCAGATCTGTCGGTGACTCTGGAGATCGACCTGCATACGGGAAAGAACTGGTACGAGGCAAAATGATGAGGACAATAGGGATCACAGGCGGCGTAGGAGCCGGAAAATCGGAGATCCTTGCCTATCTCAAAGCGCATTACAGATGCCGCGTTATCATGGCTGACGAGGTGGCAAGAAAGCTGGAAGAACCGGGAGAAATATGTTATAAAAGAATTGTTGCCCTTCTGGGGAAAACGATCCTGCAGGAGGACGGAAAGATCGACCGGGGCGCCATGGCGCAGCTCATCTTTCAAAAGAAAGCGCTTTTGGAAGAGATCAACCGGATCGTGCATCCGGCGGTGCAGGAGTATATCGAACAGCAGATCGAGTTGGAGAAGAGACAGGAACGATTTGATTTCCTTTTTGTGGAGGCGGCGCTTCTGATCGAGTGCGGCTACGATGCGATCCTGGATGAGCTTTGGTATATATACACCGACGCGGCGGTGCGGCGGGAGCGGCTCAAAAAGGCAAGAGCCTATTCAGATGAAAAGATTGACAGTATTATGAACGGACAGCTTCCGGAGGAGATGTTCCGGGAGAAATGCCATTTTGTGGTGGACAACAGCGGATCGCTGGAGGCGGCCTGCGGACAGATCGATAAAAGGTTGGGGGAGAAAACGTGTCAGAAGTGAAGAAATATCCTGGACAATTAGTATTTGGTCTTGATATCGGGACGAGGAGCATCGTCGGCACGGTTGGCTATCGTGTCGGAGAAAAATTTTTCGTGGTCGGACAGAGCATCCGAGAGCACAAGACAAGGGCTATGCTGGACGGACAGATCCACGACATCTACAAGGTCGGTGAGACGATCAGCGAGGTGAAGTCGGAACTGGAGGAAAAACTGGGCGAGCCCCTCAAGTCGGTCTGCATTGCCGCAGCCGGGCGTGTGCTCCGCACGGTGACGACGAGGGTGGACTACGATTACGGGATAGACCGGGAAGTGAGCGGAGAGGACGTCTATGCGCTGGATTCCATGGGCGTTGAAAAGGCCTATCAGGAATTTCAGGAGGAAAACGATCTGGAGATGAAATTCTACTGCGTGGGCTACTCTGTGGTGCACTATTATATGAACGGCTACATGATCGGCAATCTGGAGGGACATAAGGCGCGGACAGTCGGCGCGGACATCATAGCAACCTTCCTGCCAGAGGATGTCGTGGACGGACTTTACAAGGCTGTCGGGGTGGCAGGACTGGAAGTTGTCAATCTGACGCTGGAGCCGATCGCCGCGATACAGGTAGCCATACCGGAAATGTACCGGATGCTGAATATCGCGCTGGTGGACGTCGGAGCCGGAACGTCGGATATCTCCATCACCAAGGACGGAAGCATTATTGCTTACGGAATGATCCCGGTGGCAGGGGACAGTCTGACAGAGATTCTTGCCAAGCATTGTCTGGTGGACTTCACGACCGCAGAGCAGATTAAGCGCGAGGCGGGAGAGAGGGACCGGATCGAATATAAAGACATCATGGGACTGCCGCAGGCGATCTCGGCAGGCGAGGTGGCAGAGATCACTGAGCCGGCGATCGGAAAGATGACAGAGCTTGTGGCGGACAAGATCAAAGAGCTGAACGGAGATAAGGCGGTCAGCGCAGTCTTTGTGGTAGGCGGAGGCGGCTGTATGCCCGGTTATACGCAGAGCCTTGCGCAGAAGCTGGGGATCCAGAAAGAGAGAGTGGCTGTGCGCGGCGAGGAAGTGATGCAGAGCATTGAATTCCTAGAGCCGGATGCCAGAAAGGATTCCCTGATGGTCACGCCGATCGGGATCTGCCTGAGCTTCTACGAGCAGAGCAACAGCTTTATGTTTGTGTACTTTAACGACCAGAGAGTCAAGCTGTACGACAACAATAAGGTCGCGGTGGTGGACGCGGCTATGCAGGCTGAGTTTGCCAACGACGGACTGTTCCCGAAGCGGGGCAAGGAGCTGAATTACACGGTCAACGGCAAGGCAAGGATCACCAGAGGGTCGCTTGGCGAATCGGCGGTGATCACGGTCAACGGCAGCGAGGCGGATATCCATACGCTGATCCACGCCAATGATCAGATCCGTGTGAAGGAATCGACCGCGGGCGAACCGGCGAGCCTGGATATCAACCAGCTTCCAGAGTACGGAGCAACGATGCGGGTAGAGGTCAATGACAGGAAGATCGATCTTCCTAAGTTTGCATCGGTCAACGGCAGCCTGCAGTCGGGCTACTACAGCATCCAGGAAAACGATGCGATAGAGATCCTCAACTATTACACGGTGCGGCAGATCGCAGAATTTATGGATGTGATCATAGAGCCCTACCGGAGCATCTATGTAAATAACCGCGCGGCAGATCTGGACACCAAAGTCTATGAGAATTTCTCAGTCATATGGACGGAGGCTGAGGAGGCGCAGGATGAGCTGGAGAATGAGAACGCAGAAAGAGAGGATCTGGAGCCTGCCGGTACGCCGGAGTCATCCCCGGATGATGCGAACAAGGAGCCTGTGAAAGAGAAAGAACCGCAGCAGACGGCAAGTCCCCGGATACCGGTCGCAATGGGGGTGACGGTGAACGGAGACTGGATCAGGCTGGAAGGAAAGGCGGAATATGTTTTTGTGGATGTGTTTGACCATATTGATTTTGATCTTTCCAGACCCAAAGGGAAAAGAGTCGTGACGATGCGGAACGGTCACGAGGCACAGTATATGGAGCCGCTTGCCGAGGGAGATACCCTGGAGATCTACTGGCAGTAAAAGACAGAGAGAAGGATTTCTGAATGGACAGATTTTCATTTGGAAGGAACAGAAGAAGATTATGAGATTATGCAGTATAGCCAGCGGAAGCAGTGGAAACTGCGTCTACGTTGGCAGTGATACGACACATCTGCTGATGGATGTGGGTGTCAGTGGTAAGAGAACGGAGGAAGGTCTGAAAGAACTCGGACTTTCCATGAGAGATATCGACGGTATTTTTATCACCCATGAGCATGCGGATCATATCAGCGGGCTCGGGGTGCTGGCGAGAAAGTACGGAGTTCCGGTGTATGCGACCAGGGGAACGATCAATGCGATCTGTCAGATGAAGACGATGGGAAATATCGACAGGGAACTTTTTCAGGTCATAGAACCGGATGAAAAATATGTGGTCAAGGATCTGGCGGTGTGCCCGATGCGGACGTCCCATGATGCGGCGGATCCGGTGGCATACCGGGTCGGGTGCGAGGGCAGAAAAGTAGGGATCGTGACCGATCTTGGCTGCTACAACGATTATACGGTGGAATGTCTGAAAAATATGGATGTGCTGTATCTGGAGGCAAACCACGACGTGCATATGCTCCAGGTAGGTCCCTATCCCTATTATCTGAAAAAGAGGATCCTGGGAGAGCGGGGACATCTTTCCAATGAGTCGGCAGGAAAACTGCTGAGCCGTCTGCTTCATGACAGGCTGCAGGCTGTGGTGCTCGGCCATCTCAGCAAGGAGAACAATCTGCCGGAGCTGGCATATGAGTCGGTGCGGGTTGAGGTGACGATGTCGGACACGAAGTATAACGGGAACGATTTTCCGCTGTATGTGGCGAAGCGGAGCGAAGTGTCGGATGTGATAGAGATAAGATGAGACTAAGTGAGATAGAAAAAAGGTCTGCGGCAGGATACCGCCGGCAGATCTGGAAATAGAGAAAAAGACAGAAAACAAGTAAGGCATGGAGGAGAAACATGAAAAAAACAATCATTACAGTAGTAGGAAATGACACCGTTGGTATTATTGCAAAGGTATGTACTTATCTTGCCCAGAATCAGGTTAACATTCTGGATATTTCCCAGACGATTGTACAGGGA
>OIZL01000693.1_pt1 | contig 22691 bp, 18 predicted proteins | sample 1588541 | NCBI WGS metagenome assembly OIZL01 (sample SAMN03283285) | human gut metagenome | biome: human-associated habitat; material: feces | host: Homo sapiens | place: Peru | collected 2012 | reverse complement strand
TCATTTCCGATCAGAAATGCGGTACTTTCCCGGTAATCAAACCGGTCGTAAGACTGCTCGCCCTTTAAATGCGCCGCATACAGATGTACGCCCTGCTTTTTCATTTCCCCGATCATCGCCTCAAGATCATCCGCGATCAGAAACGGCACTCTGTATACACTTCCCATCGTGGAACGGATCGTTTTGGGATTGAACAGATCCACCGTGTCACGACTTAGAATAACGCCGGAAATTCCCGCTCCCTCTCCGGTCCGGAACATGGTTCCGAGGTTTCCCGGATCCTGGATATTTTCAAGTACCAGATAAAGACCTCCGCTCTCCGAAAAAAACGTCATCTTGCTGTATTCCGGCATACGCACCACGCACAGGATCCCCTGCGGTGTTTTGGTATCACTGACCGATGCGAAGACGGAATCGGAAACTTCCTCATAGTCATATCCCTGTAAACATGCCATATGCTCCGGGTCTTTTAAAAAGCTCTCCGACGCATAGACCGCCTGCACCTGCTCCTTCGGTGCCTCCACAAACATGCGGATCCCCTCCACGACAAAGACCCGCTCTTCCCTTCGCGCTTTTGATTTTTTGATCAGCTGTGTCAGCTCTTTGATCTGTTTATTTGCTGTACTTGTAATCATCTTTTTCCTTCCTCGTTGCCATGATAAAGGACAGGGAAGTGCGGCAGTACGCGCTTTCCTGTCCCCTTTTTTTTCTGACAGCCCGTCCTAGATCGACAGGTTGCGGCAGATCTCATACTGGTATTCCGGAATGGATTTTTTCATTGCGAGTGCCTCGTCAATGTCATAATCCACAAATTCGCCGTTCCGGTATGCCACTACACGGTTGGATTTGCCCTGACAGAGCAGATCGACCGCATAACATCCCATCGTGGACGCATAGACACGGTCTTTACAGGTCGGACTTCCTCCACGCTGCATATGACCGAGGATCGTTGCTCTCGTCTCGATCCCGGTCGCCTCCTCAATGCGTCTTGCCATGCTGGTCGAATGACCGATGCCTTCCGCATTGATAATGATATGATGCTGCTTGCCGCGCTTTCTGCACGCTATGATGTTATCGATCAGCTTTTGCTCATCATAATCATATTTTTCCGGAAGCAGGATATCCTCCGCCCCGTTTGCGATCCCGCACCACAGCGCAATGTAGCCTGCCCCGCGTCCCATAACCTCGATGATCGAGCATCTCTCGTGCGAAGTCGAGGTGTCACGCACCTTGTCGATCGCCTCCATCGCCGTATTGACCGCGGTATCAAATCCGATCGTGTAATCGGTACACGCAATGTCAAGATCGATCGTTCCCGGAAGACCGATCGTATTGATCCCAAGTGCCGCCAGTTTCTGTGCCCCCTGAAACGAACCGTCGCCACCGATCACGATCACACCGTCGATCCCATGCTTTTTACAGATGTCCGCGCCCTTTTTCTGTCCCTCCGGTGTCGTAAATTCCTTGCAGCGCGCAGTCTGCAAAATCGTACCGCCGCGCTCAATGATGTCAGACACACTTCTCGCGTCCATGTCCACGATCTCTTCCTGAAGCAGTCCGGCATACCCCCTTTTGATCCCCTTTACGGAAAGACCTTTTGCCAGTGCTTCACGGACAACCGCCCGGATCGCCGCGTTCATTCCCGGCGCGTCACCGCCGCTTGTAAGAACGCCGATCGTCTTTATCTGTTTTTCCATGTAAAAACCCTCCTAATGATAATTGTAATCGACCTTTTTCATTTTAGATGTTTTTCCAGCTGTTTTCAATAGACTTTTCAACGACTTTTACGTTATTTTCGCCTAAAAATCCAACGAGTGTCTGCAGCAGTCCCGGCTCCACATGGATACTCCTGCTTTTCGGCAGCCGTTTCATCCGTTTTTCCGCCGCCAGATAAATGATCACTTCATCTCTGCCATCCGACCCCGCCAGCATACCGGAGAGTTTTGCTTCCTTTTCCTGGTAGGATGCCAGATCCGCAAACTGAAGCCAGAGTTCTTTTTTGCTGTCATCAAAGCCTATGATCTTTTCACAGATCACCTTTCCGTTTTTTTCCTCCTCCACATTGGCTCTTCCGGTCACAAAGATCTTTGCGTCCTCCTCGAGGTATGTGTGGTATTTCTCATAGTCACGCGGGAAGATAATGACCTCCACGGTGCCGACCAGATCCTCGATCGTAAAAAATGCCATGACCTGATTTGTCTTTGTGTATTTGATGGTCTTCGCCGTGACCATTCCGCCGATCACGACTTTTTCGCCGTCATGGATCTTTGTCGCCCCGGTTTCCTCGTCCAGCATAAAATCGGACGTGACTGCGGAAATGTTTTTCCGCCATTTTTCCTCATAGGCTTCCAGTGGATGCCCGCTGATGTAGACGCCAAGCACCTCTTTTTCAAACGCGAGCAGTTCCTCTTTCGGATATTCTCCCACATCCGGCAGTTTTAATTCAAAATCCGCCTTATCTTCTTCCGGTGCCAGATCAAACAGCGTCATCTGTCCTGCCATCGAATTCTTTTTCTCCTGATTGACCGAATCCAGAACGGAGGAGTACACCATAAGGAGCTGTTTTCTCGTCCCCTCAAGGCAGTCGAGTGCTCCGGCTTTGATGAAGTTTTCGATGCTGCGCTTGTTGACATCTTTGCCCGACATCCTTGTGATAAAATCATTCAATGTCGTAAATACCCCGCGCTCCCTGCGCTCCTCGATGATCGCCTCGATAACCGGACGCCCCACGCTCTTGATCGCGGAAAGCCCGTAGCGGATCGAATTTCCGGATACCGAAAATCCGCTCTCTCCCTCATTGATATCCGGCGGCAGGATCTCGATGCCCATCCGGCGGCAGGTTAAGATATATTCGGAAACCTTGGTGGAATTATCAAGTACGGATGTCATAAGTGCCGCCATAAATTCCACCGGATAGTAATATTTCAGATAAGCGGTCTGATAGGAAACCACCGCGTAAGCCGCCGCATGTGACTTGTTGAACGCGTATTTCGCGAAATCGATCATCTCATCATAGATCTTGTTCGCGACCTTTTCATCGATCCCGTTCGCCACACAGCCCGGCACGCCTTCGGCTTTATTGCCGTATACAAAGTTCTGCCGTTCTTCCTCCATGACCTTGGTCTTTTTCTTTGACATGGCACGGCGCACCAGATCGCTCCGTCCCCAGGTATAGCCCGCGAGATCACGCACGATCTGCATGACCTGCTCCTGATAGACGATACAGCCGTAGGTCGGCGCGAGGATCGGCTCAAGCTGCGGGCAGTCGTAGGTGATCGTCGCCGCATTGTTCTTTCCCTTGATGTACGCCGGGATAAAATCCATAGGGCCCGGCCGGTAGAGGGAAATTCCCGCGATCACGTCCTCCAGGCTCTCCGGCTTTAACTCCTTCATGAAGTTCTTCATTCCGGCGCTTTCCAGCTGGAACACGCCCTCGGTCTTTCCGGTGCCAAGCGATGCCAGCACTTTTTTATCGTCATAATCGATGTGGTCGATGTCGATCTTCACACCCTTGCTCTTATTTACCATCTTTACCGCATCATCGATGACTGTAAGCGTACGAAGTCCCAGGAAATCCATCTTTAATAACCCGAGTTCTTCGATCGTCGTCATCGTAAACTGCGTTGTGATCATGCCGTCCGAACCACGGGAGAGCGGCACATACTCGTCCATCGGCTTTTCCGAGATCACGACACCGGCCGCATGCATGGATGTATGGCGCGGCAGTCCCTCCAAGCGCTTTGACATATCGATCAGCTTTCTCACCTGCGCATCCGTCTCATAGAGGGTGCGCAGTTCCGGGTTTTTCACCAGTGCCTTTTCGATCGTGATGCCAAGCTCATTCGGAATACTCTTTGCGATATTATCGACATACGCATACGGAAGATCCATGACGCGTCCGACATCACGGATGACACCGCGCGCCGCGAGCGTACCGAAGGTTACGATCTGCGTCACACAGTCCTTGCCGTATTTTTCAATGACATAGTCGATGACTTCCTGTCTGCGGTTGTAACAGAAATCCACGTCGATATCGGGCATGGACACACGCTCCGGGTTCAGGAAACGCTCAAAGATCAGTCCGTAACGCACCGGCTCGATATTTGTGATCCCTGTCGTATAGGAAACCAGACTTCCGGCGGCACTGCCTCGTCCCGGTCCGACCGGGATCCCGTGCGTCCGCGCGAAATTGATATAATCCCACACGATCAGAAAGTACTCAATATAGCCCATCTCCTTGATGACGGAAAGCTCATACTCCAGACGTGGGCGCAGCTCTTCTGCCTGCTCCTTCGGATATTTTTCCTCAAGTCCCTCATAACAGAGCTTGTTTAAGTATGTCCAGGTCGTATAGCCCTCCGGCACATCAAAATGCGGCAGCTTTGTCTTTCCAAACTCGATCTCCACATGACAGCGGTCCGCGATCTTCTGGGTATTCTCGAGTGCCCCAAGCGCATACGGAAACAGCTCCTTCATCTCCTCTTCGGACTTCACATAATACTGTCCGCCCTCATAGCGCATACGATCCTCGTCCGCCAGCTTCTTTCCGGTCTGGATACAGAGCAGGATGTCATGCGCCTCGGCATCGTCCGCATAGGTGTAGTGAACGTCATTCGTCGCTACAAGCTCGATCCCGGTGTCCTGGCTTAAGCGAAGCAGCTGCTGGTTGACCAGACGTTGTTCCGGAATCCCGTGATCCTGAAGCTCCAAAAAGAAGTTTCCTTTTCCAAAGCAGTTTTCATATTTTTCCGCTACTTTTTTTGCTTCGTCATACATGCCGCGCACCAGATTACGCTGTACCTCGCCGGCAAGGCAGGCACTGAGCGCAATGATGCCCTCATGGTAAGTAGTTAATACCTCCATGTCCACACGCGGCTTATAGTAATAACCGTCCACAAACCCCTTGGAGACGATCTTCATAAGGTTGCTGTAACCGATATTATTCTCGGCTAACAGCACCAGATGGTAATAGCGGTCCTCTCCGCTCACCTTCTCCCGGTCGAATCTGGAATTTGGCGCGACATAGACCTCACAGCCGAGGATTGGATTGATCCCCGCCGCGTTTGCCGCCTTGTAAAAATCGATCACGCCGTACATGACACCGTGATCCGTGATCGCCGCCGCTGTCATGCCAAGCTCTTTGACCCGCGCAACATATTCCTGTATTTTATTGGAACCGTCCAAAAGACTGTATTCTGTATGGACGTGTAAATGTGCAAATGCCATTTTCTTCTCTCCTTTGTACTCGTAGTGCTATTATAGCAATTTGCACAAACTGCGTCAATCGAAGAGACACACCGCCCACGCCGCGATCACGCAGTATATCACTGCAATCGGAGTGAAATCCGGTTTCGTTCCAAGACGTATGGATGTAAGGATGTCAAGTACCGTACAGATGCTTACAAGGATCAGTGCGACATACATTGCTTTCTTTCCTGATACTGCCTGAATAAATTTTTTCATGATCGTTCCCTCGCTCTTCGTTTGTTTTTTCATGCATTTATCTTAGCAGATCAAAGACACGGAATCCATCGAAGTGCCTTACCTTTTCCTTACAAAAATGTAAGGTTTGGGGGTTGCCGTTTAAATATAAAATTTTTACTAAATCACACACAAAATATATGCCAAAAATTATCTTTCTAATGTTTCTTTCCCATGAACAATAGATTTTAATCCCTTGAAATTATATTTCATTAATTATCTTAACTGTCACTACATTAATTCGTATTGCGTCAACCTTTTATTCTTCTCATAACTATAACCATTTTATCAGTCACTTGGAAGAAGATTTCCTTGAACTGGATTTTCATACCATGTCCCCAGAATATTTGATGTCAATTTCTGCATCTTTTTTATTTCTCTAGAAGCTTTATAAATATCTGTATCAAGATATCTTTGTGGCAATACTCCCAATTCGTCTTTCTTCCTCTTTGCCAAAACTAACAAATTCTTTTTTTCTTCTTTCATTAATTTCAAATAATTACTATAAATTACAGGACACTGTATTTTTAAAAGTCTAGGCACATCAGGATATACAAGTTTATCAATCATATTCCCTGCCCAATAACCTGTAATTGTCAAATCAACTGGATTCACATATATATGATTGTTCCTATCAATATCGATAATACATCCATGTATCGTTCCGGTCCCCCCAAGTTTTCTGATTTCTTCCGAAATCCTTTGTTGTATACTCATATATTTATCAAGTGGCTTTCTAATATATGAAATAACCTCATCCATATGAATATAATAATAATTAATCTCCTTTTTCTCCAATCTCTTCAGTGCTCCGCCATTTAAAATAGCAAGCAAGCCCGATTTGGCCTCATGAATAAAGCAATAATATCCATTCTTTTTTAGCATATACAAAACATTAATCTCTCGAGTAAAATTTATCTGTATATTTTTTCCTCTAAAAAAATCATTGTACTGTTCTTGTGTAATTTCATAAATTCCATCTTTATAATCAGAAAAAGAATCATATTCATTATCTATCAAAAAATTTTTTAGATGTAAATTCTCGTTTCTATATCCTATTTGATTATCCGCATAAATTCTATAATCTCCATCATCATAAAATTCATTCCTATGAGTATGTCCACTTACATATACAAAATTTTTATATGGTTCTGCATCTGCACTCCAGTCGTTCTTCGGAGTATGCGTAAAAATAATAGTATTCTTATCACAAATACCTGGCAAGATTGTATTATATAAATTTTCAAACTTTTTAGTTTCCTTAATTTCTACCGCTCTATCTAATGTTTTTCGATAGATACCTTGATTAGCATTAAATTCTTCGTTATACCCAGCAAAACCCAATCCACCTAATATTACCAGTCTAGTACTTTGGATTTGCATTCTTAATTCCTTAGTTGACATGGTAAGAAGTTTATCATAAGATATCTTACAAATCTTATCACTAGAATTTTTATACAAAAGTTCATTTTGAAGTAAGTACATCCCATTTTCTTCTATTACTTTTCTGTAAATAGCAACTATTTCTTCAAAGTTCTTTCCCTGGAAACACCATAACTCATGATTTCCTAAAATGAATACAACTTCTGTCTTTCTATATCCTTTATGATCAAGTTCCCATTTCAATAATTTAAGGAATAACTCAAAAACTATGAACTCAGAAGAAACATCTCCACCTATTAAAAGTATACTATCCGCTTTCACTTCCTTTACAAGATTATCTGCAATTTTTTGAAGCACATACCTTACATCATCCTTGGATTTACAGTTTGCATTTTGTAATCTATGCATCAAATGAATATCTGTGATATAGTAAATTTTTTGACTATTCTTGTCATATTCGCTTAATAATAAAGAAGCGTTACACATATCCTTACTATTTACTGGTGTATCAATATTCTCAGTTTCAATATAGGAAAGCGATGTCTCCTTTTCATTCTTCTCTATTATCTCAAAAGAATCAATCACATTCTTATTAAGACTATAGCCATCATAACGGATTCCAAATTTTTCACACAACTTGCTAGTCATTCTCGCTCCCGCGAAATTAATGTTCTCACAGTTAGGCAAATTCTCTAATCCATCGCAAAATACCAAAAAAGAATCAGAAAGATCTCTTTTCAAATAATAAACAAAATCAAAAAAGTACGGCGTAACAAATGTCTTCTCTTTGACACAACTCCCTTCTTTTGTCTTCCATTTTTTCCTAACAACAAATTCTTTATTCTGATACTTTTTATCTATTTCACACACTAAATCATCAAGGCGTGCTACTGGCAACTTAGTTGTTTCATCAATTTCATACAATGAAAAATCAACATCCAGCTTTATCGCACCTGAAAGATCTGCCCCCCTTAAATCACCAGCCTTATATTCGACAAATTCTTCAAACGTTTCAAAATATCTTTGATACGAAACAACTGACCATCCTCGATCATTTTCAAATCCCACCGTCTCTTCACAATAATAATGCGACTTATCATCAAAATAACATTTTTTCTTAAACTCAATCTTTTCTGTTTCTAATAACGCAACATAATCTTTAAGCTTTCTTTTATGTTTATAATTTGTTTGCTTGGTTCCACCTGAATAATCATAGTTTTCAATAACATCCTTGGGATTATAGATTGAACACAAAGCCTTAATCATTTTATACTCCGGATAGTTGCCCGTACACATATACTCCATTATTGCATTAAATCTTTTCTTATCATGTACATCCTTAAAAATATAATAATAGAAAAAAAATGATACATCCAAAACATCTTTTAATTTTGATTTATCATATTTCTTTGCAACAACTTCTAAATCGTGACCAGATGTACATGTTTCAAACTTATTAATCCATGTCTTAATAAGTTTTTTGTTACACTCTACTTCATCATAAGCCTCCCATTCCTCTTGCGAAATATTCACTTTTATATCATCAATCGTCTCTGTTAAGAACGATTCTCTTTCTAATAAACGTGTTATATCAATATTTTTTTCTCTTATAAAATCATTACTTTTATCAAAATCCCAATATTTATAGCAAGCTTTTTCATAGATATCTCCATTTAAATATTTATAGTATTCTTCAAATGTATCAAAAATCAGTCTATTATCTCGATCTATAAATTCTCCAGCAAAATTTTTATAGAAAACCTTTTCTTCTACAAAAAAGGATTGATTTATCACATCAAACCCTCGATGAAGTTCTTTCCTTAATCCCAATTTTCTTTCTACTGCCACTATATCCTCATGGTAGCGCACTTCTTCCGGCACCTCATTTATACTTATTTCACAGGATCTTAATTGATGTATTATTTGTTTTATTTCCTTTTTCGTCATAAAATACCCCCTAAATAAAACTTAGTCAAATATCTTTAAATTTCTCTCTCACTACCACATAATTGTCCAACTTATTGCCTATACTCTAATTCAAATCCCTATAAAACTCTTAATATTAAAATTATAATCTAAATTAACCAAAAAACAAATGATGAATCTCCATAGTATATAATCTTATATACGCATACACTAATAAAAAAAATTTTTTTTCACTTTGCTAATCCGTTTTGACTAACCGTCCAATTCTATTTCGTATTTTTGCGATCATCTCTGACAAAAAAGCTATTCTTACAGAAATGCCCTCAATTCTAACTCTTTATTCTCCACTGTATTTCGCATTAAAGATATCAGTTATCTCTCCTCTCCTCCAAATTATCCTTGGCATCAGTCTTAATTAGGACTATCTTATCTTTGAAAAGAGGTACAAAAACATGAATGAAGAAATCCGGCTGCTCATGAGCAATGTAAACACTTCGATCATCCAGATCCGGGCGGCTTACGCCATGTGGGCCAAAGTCCACGGACTGAACTATCACGAAGTTCTCATCTTCTACGCCATGCGCGACAACGAAGAATGCACCCAGAAAAAGATCGCTGACAGTTACCGGCTGCCCAAACAGACCGTAAACAATATCATTACTTCTCTAAAAAAGGACGGCTATCTCACACTCATTCCGGGGCGAAAAAACGCGAAGGAAAAGATCCTTGCCCTCACCGAAAGCGGAGAAGCCTACTACCGTTCGATCATGGAACCCATACTGGAATTTGAGACGCTTGCCTCCGAAAAAATGGGAAAAGAAGAGATCCGCCAGATGACCGCCCTTGCGATGAAATTTGGTCAGATCCTGGAAGAAAGTATCTCACTTCAGACAAATACAGATGTAACAAAAGAAGGAAATCACAATGAATGACAATGTAACACAGACTTCGATGTTTGGCACCGAAAAGATTTATAAAATATTGCTGCGGCTTGCTCCTCCTGTCATGTTCGCGCAGCTGATACAGGCTCTTTACAATATTGTAGACAGCTATTTTGTAGGAAAATACTCCCCTGACGGGCTGACTGCCCTCTCCGTGATCTTTCCGGTACAGCTTATCATCACGGCGCTCGCGGTCGGAACCGGTGTCGGCGTCAACATGCAGATGGCGCGGCGGTCACTGTCCTCGGATTATATTACAAAATGCAGACCTTCTTTTTCATTCCACTTTTAGGTCTGCAAACCTGCATTGTTCCGGTTTTAAGTTATAATTATGCTGCCAAGAAATACAAGCGCTGCCAGACAATCCTAAACGAATCCGTTTTGTTTTCCATGCTCTTTATGCTGATCGGGGTCTTCTGTTTTGAACTGCTTCCGGGCACGCTCCTCGGGCTGTTCTCGCACGACCCCGACGTGTTCTCGATCGGTATCCCGGCTTTCCGGATCATCGGGCTTAGTTTTCTGCCGGCTGTGGTATCGCTGCTGTCCCCTGTATTTTTTCAGGCGATCGGGGCCTCTCTCTATCTGCGGCAGGTCAGACAGTGGGCAGGCGGCGTGGACTAATGCTCCTCCGGCGTCTCCGCGCCCTGCACGCCGTTTGCCTTTTCATCCTCCACCTGATTCTTCATCTTATCCGCCATATTGTCCGTCTCGATCGCTGCCATGATCTTATTGACATCCTCCGGCGAAAACAGATCGAGGATCTTCGCGATGTCCCCGATATTTTCCCGGTTAAAATAAAAACAGTAACCGTTTGAGAGCACACCGGCATTTATCACGTCCCCGCTGTCCATATTTCCAAGACACATCTTTTGGTTCTTCCTGTCAAAGTTTAATGTCACGCCGTTATAAGTAACGCTTCCACCGTTTTCCTCCGCGATCTCCGTGAGCCGTCCGAGGGACTTGCACTCGGAAAGCGCTTCGTCCAGCTTCATCTGCTGATAACGCCCGGGATCTTCCTTTTTCATCCGCTCAAGCGTTTCCTGATATTCCTGCGCCAGCGCAAATTTTTCCTCAAAAGATGCCATATGGCTGGATGCCGTATACGCATCCCGTTTCTCACCTGACTGCACTGACGGATCGATCTTTACGTTTATGCGCGATACCGCGTCAACCGGCGCATATGCGCTGCTTATCTTCTCTACTTTCATAACCATGCCTCCTTTTTCCTCGTCGCCATTAAAATAAAGTGTGCGCTTACCGCACACTTTCGCGCGCGAGCGGTATGTTCAACATAAACTTCATCTCCGCGAGCTGCGCATCCCTGCGGAGCGTTTTTGAATCATAGGAAGGAATTTCCTATGATTCAAAAAAGGGAACACAGGCATCTGCCTTTTGTGTTCCCTCCATGGACCGCCTGTTCTTTTTTCTCATATACCTGTTTATCGGCATATTTTACCGGAAACTGAACCTGCGTCTCTTATATTTTATTTTTTCTTTCTATGTGTCCTACACAAACGGATTATAAAATCTGCTTCCGTCATGATAGGTAATGACAAGCGCTGCCGCTGCAAACAAAAGCACCGCGATCAATGTAAGGTAATCGTTCCGCTGTAATTTTCTTCCCATATACCAGGTGCGCTTTTTGTACTTTCCAAATCCACGCAGCTCCATTGCGTTGCTGACCGTGTCGATCCGTTCCACACTCGTGAAAATAAGCGGAAAGATGATCGCCGCCACACTCTTGATCCGCTGCGTGAGTTTCGCTTTTCCCGACATCTCGATCCCGCGCGCCTCCTGCGCGTTTTTGATCTTATGGAAATCATCCTGCACATCTGGGATGTAACGCAGCGCGATCGCGACCGCGTATCCGATGTTATAGCTGATCCCGATCCGGTTTAGCGACGCCGCGAACTCCGACGGATTGGTCGTCACCACAAAGATAAAGACCGCCGGAATGATCGTGAAATACTTTAAGATAATGTTAAGTTCATAAAAAAGCTGCTCTGCGGTAATCGCATAATTTCCTGCAAGCTGCACGAGCACATGCCTGGTTCCGTAGATCTTTACTCCCTGATCCGGCGCGAACAGAAAGATCACGAGCACATTTACGACCAGGAAAAACAAAATGACTTTAAAGATCGATCCAACCTGCTTCCACTCGGTTTTGGATGCCTTAAAGAACACAAAGCTGAGTACGAGCATGACCGCAAGCACCCTTGTATCATACGTCAGCATACTGGTGATCGACCATGCAAGAAAGTAAACTAACTTTGTCACTCCGCAGAGTTCATCCATCCAGGTATCTTTTTTCTCATAGGTTAAAAGTTTTGCCATTACCGCACCGTCCTTTCATAGCTGATAAAACGTTCTACGAACTGAGACGGCGAAGAAATGCCGCATTTTACTGCCATCTCATATAACGATGTCTGTTTTAAATATGCTTTCTCTGTGAGTTCTTCATCGGTCAGGATATTTGCGGGCGTATCGTCCGAAAGCAGTTTTCCGTCCGCCACAACGAGCGCGCGTCCGGTATATTCGAGCATCAGATGCATGTCGTGCGTGATCATGATGATCGTTGTTCCCTGCTCCTCGTTGATACGTTTCAGAAATTCCATGATCTCCGTGTAATGACGGTAATCCTGTCCCGCTGTCGGTTCATCCAGGATCAGGATCTCCGGCTTCATAACCAGAATAGACGCGATCGTCACACGTTTTTTCTGTCCGAAGCTGAGCGCCGACACCGGCCAGTTGCGGAACGGATAGAGCCCGCAAATCTTTAAGGTCTCATGCACACGTTCTTTGATCTCGTCCTCCGGCACGCCGCGCACGGCAAGCCCTAAGGCAACCTCATCAAAGATCATCGGTTTTGAGATCATCTGATTCGGATTCTGCATCACGATACCGATCTTTTCTCCTCGCTCCTTTATGGATAACGGTGAGATATCTTCTCCGTTTAATTCAATGCTTCCGCTCTCCGGAGTCAAAAATCCGCAGATCAGACCTGAAAGCGTGGTCTTTCCCGCCCCGTTTTTTCCAACGATGCTTAGCATTTCTCCTTTATTTACGGTAAAGCTGACATCCGAAAGGATCGGCTTTCCGGGCTGATAGGAAAAATTTAAGTGATCCACTTTTAAAACCGGTTTTTCTTCGGCTGCACGTTTTTTCGTCTCCGTTGTCTCAAACCACTCTTTTACCTGCGTCTTATATGGCTCAAAATCCATCGTCTCCACATGGCTCGGACGGTATTCCTTCTTGATCGCACATCCCGCGTGTTTTAATGCCGTAATATAGAGCGGCTCCCGTATTCCCTGCTCTTTTAAGGTGTCTCCGCTTAAAAGCGCATCCGGTTTCATGTCCGCGACGATCCTTCCGTCGCCGATCACGACAATACGATCCACATCTTTATATAACGCATCCTCCAGACGGTGTTCAATAATGAGGATCGTCTTATTCTTTTCTTTCTGGATCCGGTCAATGAGTCCGATCGCTTTTTTTCCGGTCGCCGGATCAAGGTTGGCAAGCGGCTCATCAAACAAAAGAATATCCACATCGTCGATCATGACACCTGCCATGGAAACCCGCTGTTTCTGTCCGCCGGAAAGTTCCGACGGCGCATGCGAAAGAAGCGGTCTTACCTCTACGGTATCCGCCACCTCGTTCACACGGCGAAACATCTCCTGCTGCTCCATCCTGTCGTTTTCCAGTACAAACGCGATATCTTCCGCTACCGTCAGTCCGATAAACTGGCCATCGGTATCCTGAAGTACGGTACCGACCATCTTGGAAAGTCCGAAGATCCCAAGTTTCTTCGGATCCTTTCCACCGATCTTTAGCGTACCTGTACTTTCGCCCGGATAAGAGAACGGGATCAGCCCGTTGATGCAGTCCGCAAGTGTTGATTTTCCGGAGCCGGACGGCCCGACGATCAGCACCTTTTCCCCGGGATAGATCTTTAGATCGATGTCAAAAAGGGTCGGATTTACCTGGGAGCGGTATTTAAATGTAAATTTTTCAAATTCAATAATAGGTTCCATAACAAGTGTCTGTCCTTTTGTACTTCTTTTTAATCTTCCTTATCAAGACTGGAGGACTTTGCTCCGATCTTTGTGTAACCAACCCCGAGCAGACTGCCAAGGATGGCGATAATGATCACATTTCCGATAAATGCGAAAATACCCTGTACAAATACTTTGTTTGCCGGTTCCGCATAGATCAGGATATCAAGTACCGGTGCAACAACGATCCACGCGATCGCGTTTGCGATCACCTGTACCGCATTAAATAACGCAATGTTCTTTCCGTGGAAACCGCCTTCTTTGATCTGGTATTTCTTTACGAAAAGACCTACCAGGATACCGAAGATCGCATCCGGGAATACCCAGCTCCACCATACTCCGCCGTAGAACAGCGCGTCACCTAACGCATGACCCAGAAGGCCGATGATGCCGCCTACAACCGGTCCGAACACAGCCGCCAAGAATGCGAGCACTGCCGCTCTCGGCTGTAATGAGGTATTCGGGATAACTCCGAGCGGGATCTGCACTTCTGTCAGTACGACAAAGAGCGCGGTTCCGATACCTGTCGCTACAACTTCTTTAATTCCAAACTTCTTCATAACGAATCCTCCTTTGTATGAATGTTTCAGTTTCAGCAACTTATTATTAAATATAATTGGGGGATTGTCAAGAACAATCCCCCAGGTTTGCATTTATAACACTTTGGAAAGGAAATCACACAGTCTCGGATTCTTCGGATTTCCAAAAAATTCTTCCGGTGTGTTTTCTTCCCTGATATTTCCTTCATTGATGAACATCACGCGCGTTGCGACCTCTTTCGCAAATCCCATCTCGTGTGTTACCACGACCATGGTCATGCCGTCCGCCGCCAGTTCACGCATCAGTCCCAATACTTCACCGACCATCTCCGGGTCAAGCGCCGAGGTCGGCTCGTCAAACAACATGACATCCGGGTTCATCGCAAGCGATCTCGCGATCGCGATACGCTGCTTCTGCCCGCCGGATAACATGGACGGATAGCTGTCCGCCTTCTCCGGCAGTCCGACGCGCTCTAAAAGTTCCATTGCCTTTTTGTCCGCTTCTTCTTTTGTCATCAGACCAAGCTTCACCGGTGCCAGTGTGATGTTGTCTTTGATCGTATGGTTCGGGAACAGGTTGAACTGCTGAAACACCATTCCGATCTTCTGTCTTACTTTATTGATATCCACGCTCTTGTCCGTCAGATCGATCCCTTCAAACAGGATCTGTCCGGAGGTCGGCATCTCAAGCAGGTTTAATGATCTGAGAAACGTTGACTTTCCGCAGCCGGACGGCCCGATGATCGCAACGACCTCTCCCTGGCAGATATCCGTAGTGATCCCGTCTAAAACCGTATGATCCCCGAACTTCTTCGTCAGATTTTTTACTTCGATCAGTTTTTTTCCATTATCGCTCACTGCTTCTCAGTCTCCCTTCCAGCTTATGTACGCCCGCCGTCAGAATCATGACGATCACAAGGTAGATCGCCGCACAGCCGAGCAGCGGCATCATCGGCTCATAGGTCTGGCTTCTGATGATATCCGCACCCTTTGTCAGATCCATCATGCCGATATAACCGCTGACGGAAGTTTCCTTTAACAGCGTGATCAGTTCGTTTGCCAGTGCCGGAAGCACGTTTTTGAATGCCTGCGGCAGAATGATCATCTGCATGGTCTGGCGGTAATTCAGACCGAGACTGCGTCCCGCCTCAAACTGTCCCTCGTCGATCGACATGATACCGGAACGGACGATCTCTGCCACATACGCTGCGGAGTTCAAACCGAACGCAATGACCGCGACAAGGATCTTGTTATTGACCGCGACAAGAATGACATAATACATGATCATGACCTGCACAACGGTAGGCGTACCACGCCATACCGTCAGATAAACTTTGCAGATAAAGTTCAGTACATTCAGGCCGCCGTGCTTTTCATGGGTAGAACGTACGACTGCTACCAGAAATCCCAAAACAATTCCGATCATAAGGGCAAACACCGTGATGATGATGGTGTTTCCAAGACCCTTCAGCAGATACATATACCTTGTATTTTCTATAAAATTCTGAGTAAATTTCTGTACAAAAGTACTCACGTTCCATCCTCCTTTTATTCTTAGTTACCGCGAACGATGATCACCTGACGCGCAGTCGCATAAGTATCCGTAAAATCAATGTTCTTTAAACGGTCTTCTGTCACTGTCATACCTGCTGCGCCGAAATCAGCTTTTCCGCTGGAAACCGCTGTGATGATAGAGTCAAATTCCATATCATCGATCTCAAGGTCATAACCTAATTTATCGCAGATCGCTCTTGCCATATCCGCATCGATTCCTGTGATCTTGTCTCCGTCATAGTATTCATACGGCTCGAATGCAGCGTTGGTCGCCATTTTTAAAGTTCCCTTGGAATGGTCTGCGTCTGCCGGGGACTCATACGGTGTTTTTCCCTTTGTGTCATCACCGATGTAGTTGTTTACGATATCATCAAGTGTTCCGTCTGCTTTCAGCTCTTCGATGGCTCCGTTAAATGCCTCGGTAAGATCGGATCTGTCTTTTGAAATACAGATCGCGTATTCTTCATCCGCGAACGCGTCATCCAAGATCTTTAAGTCGCTGTTTTTTTCAACGAAAGCCTTTGCCGGCTGTTCATCGATGATCACGCAGTCCACTTTTCCCTGCTTTAACGCCTGAACCGCATCGGTTCCCTTGTTGTAACGCTCGATCGTGGTTCCCGCATCATCGCCTTCGTAATCAGATGCATAAATATCACCTGTGGTTCCGAGCTGGACACCGATCTTTTTGCCTTCCAGATCATCCACGGAATTTACAGTGTTCTTCGGGACAGAATTTCCACATCCTGCCATTGCTATTGTCATTGCAGCCGCAAGAGAGACCGCGGCGATCTTTTTCATCTTCTTCATAATGAATCACTCCTCTTTGTTATTTTTCACCTGCATATTTATGCAACATGCACTTATTATATCAGCTTTTCGGCAAAAAACAAGTAGATTCGTCATCCTTATTTTTTCTCCGGTTCCGGGTTGATCCCGATGCCACGGCTGATATCGCCTCTGACATCATCCCCGAAATGATAATCATTTCCCGGAAGGATCGCGTTTAAAACGATTCCCGCGATCGCTGCGATCGCAAGACCGGTCAGTGTAATGGAAGTTCCGGCTACGGTAAAGGTAAGTCCGTCACCAAAGCCAAGTCCGCATACCAGGATGACTGCCGCGATGACAAGGTTTCTGGATCTGGTAAAATCCACATGATTTTCCACCACATTCCGCACACCGATCGCCGAGATCATTCCATAGAGCATAAAGCTGACACCGCCGATGATCGCGGATGGCATGGAACCGATGATCTCCGCCATTTTCGGAATAAAGCTCAAAATAACCGCAAAGCATGCCGCGATCCGGATGACACGCGGATCATGCACATGGCTGAGTTCCAGTACCCCGGTATTTTCGCCGTATGTGGTATTGGCAGGTCCGCCGACCAGTGCGGAAAGCGCCGTTGCAAGTCCGTCTCCGATCAGGGTACGGTGCAGTCCCGGATCCGCGATAAAGTTCTCGCCGACGGTCGCTGAGATTGCGGACATATCTCCGATGTGCTCCATCATGGTCGCAAGCGCGATCGGCGCCATGACAAGGATCGCCGTGATATCGAATTTGCAGATCTGGAATGGCGGGATTCCCACCCATGCCGCAGATACTACGTTGGAAAAATCAAGGATCGCGGAGCCATCCGGGTTTGTCATGCCGCAGGCATTTAAGAGTACTGCCGCCGCATAGGAGATCACAACTCCCATCAGGATCGGGATGATCTTAAACATTCCTTTTCCCCAGATGTTAAAGATAATGATCGTGGCAAGCGCGATGACCGCGAGCAGCCAGTTCGTGGATGCATTGCTTACTGCGGACGGCGCAAGGCTCAGTCCGATACAGATGATGATCGGGCCTGTCACGACCGGCGGAAGGAAATGCATGACACGCTTTACGCCGACAACTTTGATCACAAGTGCCAGGATCAGATAGAGCAGTCCCGCAACAACGATACCGCCGCAGGCATACGGAAGTTTCTCTCCCATTGTCATATCCGCAAATTTTCCGGTATCCAGATTTGCCACCGTTGAAAATCCTCCGAGGAAAGCGAAGGAGGATCCAAGGAAAGCCGGCACTTTCAGTTTAGAACAAAGATGGAAAAACAACGTTCCAAGTCCCGCGCAGATCAGCGTCACCTGGATCGAAAGTCCCTCTCCGTTAAAGTAATTATTGACCAGGATCGGCACCAGAATCGTAGCTCCGAACATGGCAAACATGTGCTGCAGTCCGAGCAGCAGCATCTTTGGCACACCAAGACTTCTCGCGTCTTTTATCGCCTGTGTATTCTCGTTCATAAAAAATTCTCCTTTACAATTTCTTTAAAACCTCTACCGCATCCGCAAGTTCCGGGTTGTCCACACGGTAAAATTCTCCTGCGTCCGCAGCTTCCGCTTTTTTCGGATCAACCGGCAGTTTTCCAAGCACCGGAACTCCGAGCTCTTTTGCCGCTTCATCGACATGGCTCTCTCCGAAGATCTTGATCTTTCTGCCGCAGTCCGGACATTCTACGAAACTGAAGTTCTCCACGATCCCGAGCACCGGAATGTGCATCATGGAAGCCATGTTAAATGCCTTTTTCACGATCAGCTGTACCAGTTCCTGCGGGGAGGTGACGGTAACGATGCCGTCCACCGGAAGTGACTGGAATACGGTAAGCGGAACATCTCCGGTTCCCGGCGGCATATCCACGAACAGATAATCCAGATCGCCCCAGATGACATCCGTCCAGAACTGTTTTACCGCTCCCGCAATGACCGGGCCTCTCCATACGACCGGTGCTTCCTCATCCTCTACCAGAAGGTTGATGGACATGACTTTCACGCCGTTTGCCGCCTCGACCGGGTATACACCCTGATCCGTGCCCATTGCCGGTCCATGAACGCCTAACATTTTCGGGATAGACGGCCCTGTGATATCCGCATCCATGATGCCGACTTTATAACCTGCTTTCTGCATCGCGCAGGCAAGAGAAGCGGTAACAAATGATTTTCCGACGCCGCCCTTTCCACTCACGATACCGATCACCTTTTTGATCGATGACTGCCCGTTCATTTCCTCTTTAAAACTGTTCTTCTGATTTGAAGTATTTGATGCGCATCCTGCGCAGCTCTCCTTGCTGCATCCGCCTGCACTGCTGCAGCTGGAACGATTATTGTCTGCCATTTTTCTTCCTCCTTATATCTTCTTCTTTTTTCTTAAAAATCTCTTTTAATGATGTTTCATAAGGTGCTCTTGCCACACCGTACTCGGTCACGATACCTGCGATCAGCTCGTGATCTGTCACGTCAAACGCCGGATTGTAGACTTTCACGCCTTCCGGTGCCATGCGCTCTTTGTACCACATCTCGGTCACTTCTTCCGCCGGGCGCTCCTCGATCTTTATATCCGCTCCGGTCTTCGTGTCCATGTCGATCGTTGAGGTCGGCGCACAGATATAGACCGGTACTTTATAATGATCTGCCACCGCGGCAACTACGGAAGTTCCGATCTTGTTTGCCGTATCTCCGTTTGCAGCTACACGGTCGCAGCCCACGAAGACCGCATTGACCCAGCCTTTTTGCATAACGGAGGATGACATATTATCGCAGATAAGTGTCACATCCACGCCGGATGACTGCAGTTCAAACGCGGTCAGCCGCGCCCCCTGCAAAAGCGGTCTGGTCTCATCCGCAAATACACGGAAATGGTATCCGCGCTCCTCCCCGAGATAAATCGGCGCGGTCGCCGTCCCGTACTTGCTTGTGGCAAGCTGTCCGGCATTGCAGTGTGTGAGGATGCCGTCTCCCGGTTTTACGAGGGAAAGTCCATATTCCCCGATCGCCTTGCATACACGGATATCCTCCGCCTGGATCTCCTTTGCCTCTTCTTTTAAACAGGCAAGGATCTCTGCCACCGGCAGTTCCTTTTTATCCAACACAACCTGCTCCATCCGGTTTAATGCCCAGGAGAGATTGACTGCGGTCGGTCTTGAGGAATTTAAATATTCTTTCTTTTTCTTAAACTCCTCATAAAACACCTCATAGGTATCCGCGCTGCTCTCTGCCGCTAAAATATAGATCCCGTATGCTGCGGCAACGCCGATCGCCGGCGCTCCCCGCACCTTTAACAGATAGATCGCATCCCAGATCTCTTTTGCCTCTTTCAAACGGATGATCTCAATCTTTCCCGGCAGTTTGGTCTGGTCAATGATGACCAGCTCATTTTTTTCCTCGTCCAGCGCCACCGTATCATAATCCATAATGTTTTCTTTCTGCATCTATGACATACCTCCTGCCTTAACTATTCTTCCCATTTTTCTGCGCTTCGATCTTCGCCGCAAGCTCTTCCAGATATTCCCAGCGCTCTAATTTTTCCTCGAGCTCGGTATTGACTTTTGTTTTTTCCTCTGTCAGTTCGTTTAACCGCACAAAATCTGTCGCACACTTTGCGATCTCTTCATCGATCTCATCCATGCGTTCCTCGAGCGCCGCGATATCCGTCTCGATCGTCTCATATTCTCTCTGTTCCTTGTAGGAAAATTTAAGCTTCGGCGCATGTGTGCGCGTATCTTTTGCCGCCGGCTTTGCGGTGCTCTCCTTTTCTGTCCGGATCTGCGGCTCTCTGTCTTTTTCTTCTTCCCGTTTCCGGTTTACATAATCTGTATATCCGCCCTCATACTGGCGCAGCACACCGTTTTCTTCAAACGCGAAGATCCGTCTCACCACACGATCCAGAAAATAGCGGTCATGGGATACCGTGATCACGATCCCGTCGTAATTGTCCAGATAATCCTCTAAGATCGAAAGCGTAACAATATCAAGATCATTGGTCGGCTCGTCTAAGATCAGCACATTCGGCGCTTCCATCAGCACCCGCAGTAGGTTCAGACGGCGTTTCTCTCCACCGGAGAGTTTGCCGATCACGCTGTACTGCTCCTCCGGCGGGAATAAAAACCGCTCCAGCATCGCGGATGCCGAGATCAGCCCGTCCTCCGTGCGTACAAACTCCGCCGTATTTTTGATGTAATCGATCACGCGCATCGAGGGATCCATGTAGGCAATGCCGGCTTCTTTTTTCTCCTCGATCTCCTGCGAGTAGTAACCGAGTTTGATCGTCTGACCAAGGATCACTTCCCCGGAATCCGTTTTCTGTCTGCCCTCGATCATCTTCATGAGCGTCGTCTTTCCACAGCCGTTTTTCCCGACAAATCCGATCCGGTCATTTTTAAGGAAGATGTAGGAAAAATCCTGTATCAGGACGCGGTCGCCATACGCTTTGTGCAGATGCGAAAGCTCCACGGTCGTTTTTCCCATGCGGGTCGAAATGGAACTGATCTCGATCTTTTTGTCCACATCCGGTGCGGACTGGTCACGCAGCGTCTCATAGCGCTGGATACGCGCTTTCTGTTTCGTGGAACGTGCTTTGGCTCCACGTTTGATCCATTCGATCTCCTTGCGCAGCACCGACTGGCGCTTACGCTCCCCTGCGATCTCACTCTCCTCCCGCATGGCTTTCCGTTCCAGAAAACCGGAGTAGTTCGTGTCATAGCTGTAGATATTGCCTTTATCGATCTCCACAATGCGGTTCGATACACTGTCAAGGAAGTAACGGTCATGCGTTACCATGATAAGGGAGCCCTTCCATTTTTTCAGATAATCCTCCAGCCAGTCCGCCATCTCATGATCAATGTGGTTGGTCGGCTCGTCCAAAAGCAGGATGTCACACGGCACTAAAAGGATCGCCGCCAGCGCGAGACGTTTCTTCTGTCCGCCGGAAAGTTCTTTCGTCTTCTGCGTAAAATTTGTGATGCCGAGTCTGGTCAGAAACGCCTTTGCGGAGCTTTCCATCTCCCAGATCTTTTCATTGATCTCGTGTTTTCCGCCGGCATTTGCCCCCGCATAGATCGTATCCTGTTTTCCCGCTGCCGCCTCAAGGACGCTCTCCAACACGGTCTTCTCCGGCAAAAAGACCGGATTCTGCGGCAGATAGCGCATCACAACGTGATTGGCGCAGATCACCTTTCCGGAATCCGGTTCCTCAATTTTTGCAAGTATCTTTAACAGCGTGGACTTTCCGGTTCCGTTGATACCGATGATACCAACTTTTTCCCCTTCTTCCAGATAAAAGGAAGCTCCGTTTAAAAGCTTCCTTTCTGTAAATGATTTTTCTATATTTTCAGCAGTCAGTAAATTCATTTCTGTCTCCTGTTTTTAAATTTCACAGTTACCTACGGTACGCGGGAACGGAATGACGTCACGGATGTTTGACATACCGGTCATGTACATCACGCAGCGCTCAAATCCAAGCCCGAAGCCCGCATGACGGGCAGAGCCGTATTTTCTGAGATCCAGATAAAATCCGTAATCTTCCTCTTTTAATCCAAGTTCCTGCATACGCGCGAGCAGTTTCTCATAGTCGTCCTCTCTCTGGCTTCCTCCGATGATCTCTCCGATGCCAGGTACCAGACAGTCTACTGCTGCCACGGTCTTTCCATCATCGTTCAGTTTCATATAAAACGCCTTGATCTCCTTCGGATAATCGGTAACAAAGACCGGACGCTTGAAGATCTCTTCGGTCAGATAGCGCTCATGCTCGGTCTGCAGATCCACGCCCCAGGAAACTTTGTAGTTGAACTTGTCGTTGTGTTTTTCCAGAAGTTCCACTGCCTCGGTATAGGTGACACGGGCAAAATCATTGTTCACCACGTTGTTCAGGCGGTCGAGCAGTCCCTTGTCTACGAAGGAATTAAAAAAGTTCATCTCTTCCGGTGCGTTCTCCAATACATAACGGATCACATATTTTAACATGCTCTCCGCAAGGATCATATCGTCCTCAAGATC
>OIZL01000692.1_pt1 | contig 22735 bp, 20 predicted proteins | sample 1588541 | NCBI WGS metagenome assembly OIZL01 (sample SAMN03283285) | human gut metagenome | biome: human-associated habitat; material: feces | host: Homo sapiens | place: Peru | collected 2012 | reverse complement strand
ATCCATTTATGCCATATGTTACAGAAGAAATATATAGTATGTTACCAGTTAAAGAAACAGAGTCTATTATGATTTCTACTTACCCAAAACATAATAAAAAATATATATTTGAATTAGAAGAACAAGTAGTAGATGACGAAATAGATTTCATTAAAAATTTTAGAAATATTAAAGCAGAAAATAATATTACGAAAGATATGAAAGTAATGTTTGATACTACAGATAATAATGATTTAATAGTAAAAATGTTGAAATTAGATAATAATTTAGTTGATAGACCACTAGGTATTAAATCATATAAAGTATTTTCAAATAAAATAAAAGCAACTATATATTTTGAAAAAATTGAAACAGAAGCAGATAAACTATTAAAAGAAGGACAAATAAAATTATTAAAATCTTCTATAGAAAGAAGAGAAAAATTATTATCAAATGATAACTATGTAAATAAAGCTCCAAAGAACATAGTTGAATTAGATAGAAAAAAACTTGAAGAAGAAAAGAAAAAATTAGAAGAACTACTAAAATAGTAGTTTTTTCTTGCATTAATTTACTAACTTTTATATAATCTATAATAGAGAGAGGAGTTTAATAATATGCAAGATTTATCAAGTGATATGGGAGGAATATATGATACAACAACAAATAACGCTGGATTAACAGCATTATTTATAGGAATTATTATTTTTTCATTAATTTTAAATATAATAATGATTATATCTTACTGGAAAATATTTAAAAAGAAAGGAAAACCAGGTTGGGCAATACTTGTGCCAATATATAATGTAATAGTACAAATACAAGTTGCAAATCTTTCAATGATTTATTTCTTATTATTACTTATACCATTTGTAAATATTTATGCAATAATAAAAATAAATATTTCTTTGGCAAAGAGTTTTAATAAGAGTACAGGCTTTGGAATAGGATTGTTATTATTACCAATAATATTTGTTCCATTACTTGCTTTTTCTGAAGAAGAAGATAAAAAACAACCAACTATAAATAATAATTTTAATGCAATGAATATAATTAATGAAAATAATAATGATACTGATACAAATATAGTTAATGATAATGTATTAAATAGTTCTTTTCCAACAATAGAAAATGTTGAAATAGAAAAGTTTGGTGAACCATTTGTTCCTGAATATGAAATACCATATCATGCTGATATATGTGAATCATTTAATGGGCTTGATAAAGAAAGTGCTGGTAGAACTAGTGGAAATGGTTTTTATTATTTAATTGGTGATATCGCTAGATTGCATGAAGCAACTATTGCTTATGCTAGAGATTTTATGATTAATAAAGGATTTACATATTGTATTCCACCTTTTATGATTAGAAGTGATGTAGTTGATGGAGTTATGTCATTTTCTGAAATGGAAAATATGATGTATAAAATAGAAGATGAAGATTTATATTTAATTGGTACAAGTGAACATTCAATGATAGGTAAGTTTAAAGGGCAATTAATAGATGATAAAAATCTTCCAATCGCAATGACTTCATATTCACCATGTTTTAGAAAAGAAGTAGGTTCTCATGGAATCGAAGAAAGAGGTCTTTATAGAGTACATCAATTTGAAAAGCAAGAAATGATAGTTTTATGTCGTCCTGAAGAATCAATGGATTGGTATAATAAAATGTGGAAGTTTACAGTTGAATTTTTTAGAAGTTTAGATGTACCTGTTAGAACACTTGAATGTTGTAGTGGAGATCTTGCAGATTTAAAAGTAAAATCATGTGATGTTGAAGCGTGGAGTCCTAGACAACAAAAATATTTTGAAGTGGGTAGTTGTTCTACATTAGGTGATGCTCAAGCAAGAAGATTAGGCATTAGAATGAAAACTGATAAAGGAAATATGTTCTTAAATACACTTAATAATACTGTAATTGCAAGTCCTCGTTCATTAATAGCAATATTAGAATGTAATTATCAAAGTGATGGAAGCGTTAAAATTCCGAAAGTTTTACAACCATATATGGGAAATTTAGAAGTCATAAGACCAAAGAAAAAGTAATTATGAGTATGTTCGCATACTCTTTTTAAATAGAAAAAATTAAAAGTTGTTAGTATAGTTTTTGATATGATATAATAAATATGAAAATAAAATATTTGATAGTAGCGAGGTAACATATGAAAAAAGAAATAATAGAAAAGATTCTTAACAGTAAAAAGAATCTAATTGTATCAGGAGATATCTCATCAGGTAAAACACTTAATGTATTGTTTCCATTAGTAGAAGAAATAATTAATAGAAGTCAAAGTTTTTTAGTTATAGATTCAAAGGAAGAATATATAAATAGATATTATAACGATTTAAAAAACAAAAATTATAATATTGTAATACTTAATTTAAGAGATTTAAATAAAAGTGAAGGTTGGAATCCATTAGAATATCCATATAATTTATATAAAAATGGTAAAATAGATGAAGCAATTAATTATATTGAAAATCAAGCAAATATAATATTTTATGAGAAAAATAATACTGATCCATTTTGGTCAGAGTGTGCTTCTGATTTTTATACTGGTATTGTACTTGGATTATTCGAAGATGGAAAAATGGATGAAATTAATTTAAATAGTGTTGATTTAATGTTTAATGAAGTAAATCATAAATTTAAAATGAGTGATTATCTAGTAGAGTATATTAAAACGAAAAATTCAAGTTCACAACCATATATTTTTACATCATCTACTATTTTGGCACCTAGAGAAACAAGAGAAAGTATATTATTTACAGCAAAGCATAAATTAAGAGTATATGTAAGTAGAGAAATGTTAAGTCATTTGCTTAATAAAACAACATTTGATTATAATGATATTTTGACTAAACCAACTGCGATTATTTTAATAGTGAAAGATGAAAATAAATATATAAATAATGTTGCGACTATGTTTATTGAACAATTATTTTCAATATTAATGGATTCTAAAAGTCAAAAAGAATTTGATTTTGTATTAGATAATATTGATATTTTAGAAAATGTTCAAGAGTTAACAAATATGTTAGGTTCAGGTATTTCAAGAAATATTAAATTTGAAATTGCTACTCGTTCTTATGAAGAATTAATAAAAAAATATGGACATTATATAGCTAATTTATGTAATTCAGTTAAAATAGATAAAGATATAAAATTATTGGTAGATAATGAAGAATTTGCAGAAAAAATTGAATTTTTAGCACCACCAATAGTAAATATGAATATAAAATACCCATGTCTTAAACAAAATACTATAAAAACATTTAATATAAAAGAATTCGTAAATTCTAAAAATGCTAATATTTTTAATTTGAATTCAGTTAATATTGATAAAATGATTAAAGATATAGATGAAAAAATAGAAGAATTAAATATTGAAGAGAAGATTGAAAAAATAGAAGATGCTAATATTAGTGTTAAATCAGATTTTGAACAATTTAAGATAGATGAATAGAATATAAATTAGATTTAGGTGTAATATGAATGAAGAGTATATAAGAAAAATAAAGCAAGAAAATATGGATAAAATTGCGATTTATAGAAGAAAATTATATGAAAAACCAATATTAAAAGATTTGTTTTTAGAAGTAACCCTTAGATGTAATGCAAGATGTGAACATTGTGGTAGTAGTTGTGGTGATGTAATACAAAAAGATGAAATAAGTGGCGAGGATTTAAAAAGAACATTAAGTGATATTTCAAAAAAATATAATGCTAATGAAATATTACTGAATGTTACTGGTGGAGAACCACTTGTAAGAAAAGATTTATTCGATATTATGAAATATGCTTCCTCACTTGGATTTAGATGGGGTATGACAACAAATGGAATATTAATAAATGATGAAATTATCAATAAAATGATTGAAACAAATATGGAAACAATTTCTATAAGTTTAGATGGATTAAAAGAGACACATGAAAATTTTAGAAAAGTACCAAATAGTTTTGATAAAATTATTGGTAATATAAAAAAATTACAAAAAGTACCTAGTATTAAGATAGTACAAGTAACAACTGTTGCTAATAAAAAGAATATTCATGAATTAGAAGATGTGTATAAATTAATGAAAGATTTAAATATAGTTTCATGGAGAGTTATAAATGTAGATCCTATTGGTAGAGCTAAAAATAATAATGATATATTATTAGAAAAAGATGACTATAAATATTTATTCAATTTTATAAAAGAAAAAAGAGAAGAGAATTTAATGAATGTTGAATATGGTTGTAGTCATTATTTAGGAATAGATTTAGAAAAGGAAATAAGAGATACTTATTTTTTATGTACAGCTGGTCTTTATGTAGCAAGTATTTTAAGCAATGGAGATATATTTATATGCCCAGATGTTGAAAGAAGAAAAGAATTTATACAAGGAAATATTAAAAAAGATAATTTTGTTGATGTTTGGGAAAATAGATTTAAAATTTTTAGAACAGAAAATAGAACAAAGTGTAGTAAATGTGAAAAATGCTCAAATTGGAAATATTGTTTGGGAGATTCTTTTCACACATTTAATTTTGATGAAGGAAGACCTAATTTCTGTATAAAAGATGTATATGGAGATGAGTAGTATGTTTGGCAATAGATTAAAAAGAAAAGATTTGAGTAATAAATACGATTACTATCATGTTAAAAACAAAATTAATGATAAAAAACATGCTTTGATATATTTGGATGAATTATTAAATTATTTAAATCAATTTGACTATTATGATGATGATAATTTCATTTTTGGTGGTAGAAAAAAATATTTATATGATGAAATTGTTAGAATTATAAGGAATGAACAAAAAGAAAAAGAACCACTTTACTTTGTTTTGGGATCATTAGAAGAATTTATGTGTAACGGGAATATGTTAAATTATAATGATGTTGATAAAAGTAAATGGATTAATGGCAAAATAATTGATGGAAAAGATTTCATTGAATTACGAAATAAAGATGATTTATATACAAATAGTGGATATATTTGCAAACAAGAGAAACTAAAAATAATTGAAATAATTGATATGATAAAAAATATATAGTTGATGATATGGAGGAAAAAGATATGGGATTATTTAATAAAAAAGATAAATATAATATTGATGCTGAAGATAATAGACCACAAATAATATATGGCATTCCAGATACATTGAGAGAGCAATGGGAAAAAGAAGAAAAAGATAAGAAAGATGAAGTTAAAGAAAAATATGATATAGAGCCTGAAGATAATTTGCCAAGAGAAGTGTATGGAATACCAAATTGGCTTCAAGAAAAGAGAAAAAATGAAAATAAAGATAAATATGATATAAATCCAGAAGATAATGTTCCACAAAAGGTTTATGGTGTTCCTAACTATGATTTTTCACAAGACAAGGTAAAAAAAGAAAGTATTAATATCGTTGTTGAAAACTATTGCTTGTCCTTAACAAAATGTGATAACAAATGTGATTTATTATATGTAAACAATAATGAAACATCTTATATTAAAGATTCTATTGTTTCAATTTCTATTAAAAAATTTGATGAGTTTTGCAATAAATTAAAAACAATTATTGCTGATTGGAACATAGAATATTCTGGAGATAAAAATATAGTATGGAAATTGAAAATCAATATAGATGGACTAAATAAACAAATAAATGGTAATGGTGCATATCCTAAAAACTGGAATAAATTTATTGATTTATTATCAGAATATGAAATACTTTTAAAAAAAACATTATTATTTGATGAAGAAAATAATGATGAAAAAATAGATTTATCTTTTGAAAAGATGGTTGAAAGTAAAGTAAAAGATTCTTTCTTTTCAAAACTAATTATTGATTATTTTAAAAATGAATTAAATAAGAATGATATTGTTTCTAAAAAAATATTTAATGATTTATCAAAGTATGATGATATATTTAATGAATTTACAAAATATTTAGTTCAAAAAAATTATGATATATATAATGCAATTAATGTAGAAGGGTATACTGCAAAACAAATTGCTGAATTAAATCCTAGATTTGAAGCAACAGGTGTATATACGTTCTTAGAATATTTAAGAGAAAAGCCTGAAGAAGCAAAGGAAATAATAAGAAAAGGTTTTCCAAATAAAGATGTTATACATCAAACTATGAATAATGATTATTATATAAAATTTACTCATATTCCATTTCATGGATGTTATGGAACTAGAGAAGAGTTGGAAAAACAAGAAGTAAAGCCAATAATTTCATATTATAAGGTAATAGAGAATATACCAATAGTTATGGATAAAATTACTGTAATAGTTGATGAAATAACATCAGATGGAGTGAAATTAACAATTCCATATCAAGATGGTATAATAGGCAATCGTGAAAAATATAAAAACAAATTACCTAATGAAGTTACATTAAAAGAAAATGATACATTTGAACTTTATTTAGATGTTTATGATGCAATGGAAAGTTGGGAAATAACTCTAGAAAAACAAGATAAAGATGTTGATAAGTATTTAAAAGAAATAGAAAATGAAGTTGATGAAAAACTTATTGAACAAGGATTATTGAAAATAGAAAATGGCAAAAAGATACCTGTGTTTGGAAGTTGTAATATAAGATGGGCAATAGAAAAAAGAATTTTAAAAGAAAGATATGGTATAGATTGGTTAACTCCAGCTGAAAGAAATCCACATATTAAGTATGATTAAATAACATAATTATTATAAAATTAGTTGAAAATATATAAAAATTAAATTAAAATATAATGTATTCAGGGGAGTAAAAAATGAAAACATACCAAGAAAGACTAATAAGCGATCTAAAAAGATTAAGAGATTATTATAAAACTCATCAAAAGAAATCTAATTTAACTTTTGATTTTTCTAGCTTTTATAGTTTAGATTCTATCGCAACTCCAATTCTTGGTTTTTCTTTTGAACCAACATCTACAATAATAGATGAAGAGTCAGCTATAGTAATTGCACAAGACTCATATAGAGAAATACTTGGATTTAATAAGAAAATATATGATAATTATGAAGAATTATATACTATGTTTGATAATTTAGATAATTTTATGTATGAAATAGATTATCCTACACTTCCTTATTATAATTTAATACGTAAATTCAGTGAAAAAGATTTTACTGATATACTTCTATCTTTCTTGAGCGAATATGGTAATGATATAGTAAATATAGCTAAAAAATATATGGAAGAAGACAGAATAATAATGAATTATAGAGCAAACCCACATGAACAATTTAAAGCTATGCATATAGGAAGCAAATTACTCAAAAGTGGATATATCTTATTAAGACATAATGAATATTCAACGCATTCCTTAAATTCACTTATTCATGAATTAGGTCATGCTTATGATAGAGAAAAATTTATATATTCACAACAAAAAAGAATAAGAAATTTTGAAGACTTACTAATGGAAGTACCATCAACATTTTTTGAAATGGAATTTTATGATTACTTAATAAGAAATAAAATAAATAAAGATGGAGCAATGATACTTAAAAATGAAAAGTTAACAAGGATGTCCGATACATTTGCAACACTCTATACAATACCTAAAGAATATTTTGAAATAGTAGATCCAATTATATTACAAAGTGATAGTGATTATAATAAAAGAAGTGCATTTAGAAATGATTTAATATATGGACTAGGTATATATATAACAATACATTTAATGCATTTAAGAAGAAATATGAGTAATGAAGAATTTATGAAAGAACTTTATAACTTTATATCGTTAAGAAAAGAAAGAACATTAAAAGAGTCAGTTGAAGGACTAGGTATAGACTATGATGACTTCTTAACAGGTACATTTGTATATCCTGAAGTAGAGGAGTCATCTCTAAAACTTAAAAGAAGATTTCAAAATCATGAATAAATAGTAAATAACCATTATATATTTTAATATGAAACAATATTTAAAAAATATAATAGTTATTTTTTTCGTATTATTTAGTTTTTATTATACAGATAAAGTAATAGAAATATCTAAGTATAATGATACAATTTTAGTATCTATAAATAATTATGCTTCTTCTAAAGACTATGAATGTAGGGAAGGAAGTATAAATGAATATGGTATCGTTTTAGGACTTTCTGGATTAAGCGTAGATAAAAATAAAAGTTACTCTAATATGAAAGGTATAGGATTTAAAGAAGAATTAATAGAATATAAAGAAAATAAATGTATATTAAATAAAGAAGATAATATTGATAAATACATCATAAAAGGTAATGATTATAGTAAAAATATATCACTTGTAATAAATATCACAAATACAAAATATTATAAAAATATGATAAATATTTCAAACAATAAAGATGTAGAATTAAATCTATTATTTAATTATAATGACTTATCAAATGAAATAGATAATATATCTAATCATAGTAATATTCTATTTAAAGGTAAAAGTAATGAAGAGTTAAATAACTTTATAAAAATATTACATAATGAAATATATTGCGTTAAGACAGATGATTTTGACATAAAGAAAATATGTTCTAAAAAGAAACTTAACAGTATTAATAAAGTATTTGAAATACAAGATAATTTACTTAATAATGTAAAAAATAATATCAAAAATGGAACAATATTCTTTATAAGTGAGAATAATAAGAACTTAAAAGAACTAAGTACTACAATAAACTATATACAAAGTAAAGGTTATAAAATAGTAACAATAAATGAACTATTAAAGTAATTATTGATATTTACTATAAAAAACTATATAATAATGCTAATAAAGGACGAAGTAGTATGAAAAAAGAGATTAAAAAGTTTTATAACAATTTAAAAAAAGAATTAAAAAGTCTTAATAAAACTATAAAAGAAATAACAAAAAGAAGTAATAAATCATATATAAAAATATTACTTGATATATATTTTTGTTATTTAAAATATAGCATTACATATGAAGAATATAAAATATTTGGATTTGAAAATGTTTCTAAAGATAAAAGAGATACATATGTAGGTAAAATTAGAAAAGAATATATAAATAAACACTTAACAGATAAACATGCATTAAATCTACTTAATAATAAAACTAAATTTAATATCAAATTTGATAAATATTTAAATAGAGAAATAATAAATATAAAAGATATAAGTTATAAAGAATATGAAGACTTCGTAACAAATAAAAAAGAAATAACATGTAGATGTGAATTACCTGATGAAAAAAGAACTATTAAATTTAATTTAAAAGACTATAGAAGTCCTGCTTTCATATTAGAAAAACTAAATAAGAATAAATTATATTATATGGAAGCAACACATAAACCTAATAAATTACTTGAAAAACTAAATAAGAATAATTTAACAACTATAGGCATAGTAACAGTACATAGAAAGAATACAATTGATATATTATATGCTGAAATAAATATGTATTTAAAAGATAAAACATTAAGTAGTAAGATAGATTTAAAAAGTAAAAAAACTATATATGACTTTATAGATGAAAAATATAATGTTTATAAAACACATCCAGAAACAAATGAAAAACTAAATGATATAGAACTTCCACTTATAGATGAAATGATAAATATTTCAAAGACATGTGCTTTAGCAATAGATGAAATAAAAGAAATAAAATGGAATTTCACATTATCAAATACAAAAGCATATTTAGTAAGTGCTTCATTATGGAATGATTATATAGAAGCACAAATACCTAATTATTTAAAAGATAGTATAAGTTTTATGCCTTATTATAGAAAAGTTATAAATGAAAAGAGAAAGACTAAATAGTATTTTTATATCTTTCTCTATTTTTAATTGTAGATGATTTGAGTAAGGATGATGCTCTAAGTATAGAAGTATTACCATATTTAGAAGTAATTTTATCTATTATTTTGTTATATTCATCAGTTGGAACTTCATTCTTATCAAATAATGATAGTTGAGTAGCACCTTTATCAGCAAGTTTAGAGTAGGCTATACCAACTTTTCTAATAGGCAAATCCTCTATATTTTTATAATACATATATTTTAATGTTTCAAATATCTTTTCACCATTATCTTCTTCAGTATTAAGTAAAGTAGTATCATTAAAACCTTTATATAAATCTCTTGAATATGAAATACTTAGATGAACAAGTCTAGTCGTAAGTTTCTTTTCTTTAAGTTGAACATTTAACATATCATTCATTTCTTTAATAATAAGTATTGCTTCATCTATACTATAATCTCTATATAATATTTGACTCATACTTATAGATTTCTCATGTACTCTTGAATTAAGTTCTTTTATAGTTGGAAAGTATATTCCATTAGCCTTATCAAATATATCGTTTCCCATCACATTACCAAATCTTTTGATATAGAAACTTCTTGGATAATTATTTATATCACCAACTTTATATATTCCAAGATTATTAAGTTTACGTTCTGTATTTTTACCTATGCCCCAGATTTTAGTAAGAGGAGTTACATTCCATAATTTAGTTTCAATATCTTTATAAGTCCATTTAGATAAACAATTTTTATTATGCTTTGCTTCAATATCCATCGCAACTTTCGCAAGTAAAACATTAGGCCCAATACCAGCAGTAGTGGTAAGTCCAGTTTTCTCAAGAACAGTTTTCATAATTAATAAAGCAAGTTCAACATCAGTTTTATTATAATATTTTAAATAATCAGTAACATCCATAAACACTTCATCAATAGAATAGAAATGTATATCTTCTTCACTAATGAAACTCTTATATATATCAAACACTTTCTTACTATATTCTTGATATAGTTTAATTCTAGGTTTAACAAACATTATATTTAGATTTTTAGGTATTTCAAAAACTCTACATCTTGATTTAACTCCACGATTTCTAAGGTAAGGGGATACTGCAAGTGACATAGCCTTATCACCTCTATCAGTATCAGCAACAACTAAAGGAGTTTTATAAGGATCAAGTCCTCTTTCAACACATTCACAAGATGCAAAAAAACTCTTTAAATCAACACTTATAATATTTCTTTCTTTCATATACATATATAATAAATAACAAACATAAGTTTGTCAATATAAACAATCAGGAAATATATGTAAAAATTAGAGTAAAGTAGGTTCAAATAATATAAAGAAAAATGTATAATGAAAACATCAAGGGGTAATGGCATGAAAAGATTAAGTATTTTTATAGATGAAACAGGAGAATTTGGATTTGGAAAAGGTTCATCAAGATTATATGGTGTATCTTTTGTTTTTCATGATCAAAGTTATAGTATTAAAAAAGAAATAAATGACTTAAATCAGAGATTGTTAAATATTGGATATACAAACATGATACATATGGCTGATTTAATAATGAAAAGAGGTGATTATTCAAATATGAATATCACCAAAAGAAAAAATATATTTAATGCTATATATTACTTTCTAAGAAAAATTCCAGTAAAATATCAAACTATTATAATTGATAAAAAATATACTGATAATAGTGAAGTATTAAGAAGAAAAATAAGAAATGAAATAATAAAAATGTTAGAGAAAAATAAAGAATATTTTAAGAAATATGATTCAATTATTTTATATTATGATAATGGTCAAGAAACATTAGGTAATATATTAGAAGATGTATTCTCTAAATTTAAAAATTTTAAACATGTAATAGACTTTAATCATAAAGTAAAAAGATTATTTCAAGTAGCAGATATGCTTACATATTTAGATAAGTATAATTATAAATATAAAAATAAAATACCTATTGCGAATGGGGAAAAATATTTCTTTGTAGATGAGAGAATAAGAAAAGTATTAAGAGAATTAGATAAGAAAAGATTGTAACATTAAAAAAACAACCATAAGGTTGTTTTTTTAAGCAGCTACGCGCTAACACGGGTTTGATCCTGTTACAGACCAATAGTAGAAAATAATTTCTACATTAATAGTATATCAACTTCAAAACGAAATTATTCGTTTCAGTTGATAAAAATATTTTAACATTAATATTATTTAAAATCAAGTACTTTTATTATTTTTTAGGCATAAACTCAAGAATTTTACCTCTATCTTTTTGTTCTTCAGTTCTTACAATTGAACTATATTTTTCACGAGCAGATTTATAAAGTCTTTCTTCATCCATAACAGCAAGTTTAATATCATCCATAGTTACAACATCTCTATCATTAATAGCCGCTATTGCATATGCTTCTTTTAATATATCAATTACAAGTCTTGGATTGTTAGATGGATCTTTATAATCTCTATATGATTTTTTAGTAATAGCAATTAATGAATTAATAATATTACTTCTATCAGTTCCAAGAGCATCAAGAGTACATCCACTAATTTCATTATAAGTATTAATTAAATCATCAAGTATAGTATAAATTGTATCATTAGTAGGTTCTTTTATATCAATTCTTTTAAATCTTGTTTTAAAAGCAGGATTACTACTAATATGTTCCATATATTCTTCAGTAGTAGTCGCACCAATAACTCTAACTTTGCCACTATCTAAATATGGTTTTAATATTTCAGCAACACTATTAGAATCATTTTCACTCTTACCACCACCAATAGTTTGATGTATTTCGTCAATAAACAATATAATAGTTTTATCTTTAGATGCTTCATCAAGTATTTTCTTAAGTTTTTCTTCTAGTGAACCAACATATTTAGTACCAGCAACCATAGTCGCAGTATCAATACTAATTATTTTTAAATACTTAAGTAGGTATGGAACATTACCATTTTTAATTCTATAAGCAAGTCCCTTTACTAAAGCTGTTTTACCAACACCACTTTCACCAGTTATAATAACACTCTTATCTCTTTCAGGATATAAAAGTATTTGTTCTATCTTTCTAATATCTTCATCTCTACCAATACTAGGATCTTTAATATAACTAAGTTTAGTTAAGTCTTCACCATACTTATCTAATATAGAACTCTTTTTATTATTATCGTTATTATTTTGTGTTTCTGTTTGAGGTTTCATAAATAATTCTCCCTTTCTTGTTTTGAATATTCTTTCGATACCATCAACATCTACAATAGTTAATTCAAGAAAAGAACTATCACTTAATGATAATATTTCTTTAAATGATTCATATGTTAAATCTTTACCATTGATTCTTAATATTTCAGCACTCTTAATATCAATAGAATCATTTTCTTCATCAAATACTTTTACTTTAACATTATTATTGTCTTTAGGTATTAAATAACTACATCCGTCATCATTAATAAGTTTAAATCTATCAAAATCAAATTCCCATATAGTATCTTTATGTTCACTATTAAATATATCAACATTATATCTATCTTTAGCCATTTTAGCATATACTTCTTCACGCTTAGATTGATATTCCATAAATAAATCACTATGACCAAAATCTTCTATATCAAACATTTCAGCCATAATATCTTCTGGAACTTCATTATAATATACCATTGAATAATCAAATATTTGATATGGTTCTAAATCATTAATAGAGAAATCTTTATCACGTAAATAATAATCTTCTTTTATTTGATATGCTATATTTCCTAAATAACTTTCTAAGTTAATAAGGCCAAATACTTCACTATCAAATAAATCATCTTTTAGTATTTTGAATTTAACTGTATCATGACTTTTCTTAATATATTTAAGACATTTCTCAAATGTAATACCTTTACTTGCAAAGAAATCTTTAGTGAATCCATCTATATAAAGCCCTGCTAAAAAGAATGATAAACCAATTATATAATGTCCTTCATCTAGTTTAAAATATAATGTTTCACCATCACCATTAGTAACTCTATAATACATATCATTGTAACTAAAGTAGTTAATTAATGAATAAACGATTCTTAAATAGTCTTGAGTCTTCTTATCTAAACTCATAAAAATAGTTTTATTTTTCATACCAATACCTCTTAATTCAATATACTAACAAATTAGAAATAATATTTCAATTAAATCTTATATTTTATAATAAATTTTATTAAAAAATATATATGTTTTAACTTGTTAGTAATATTTTAGTGTGCTATGCTTTTTAGTATTAGGAAGGTAAGAGATATGAAGGAAAAACATATAATTATGGATGGAATAAAGGTAACTGGCCTGTATCAAGCATGTATACATTTGTAAATACAGATATATAATGCAATACCAGAAGAATTACGAAATGTAATAATAGATACAATAGTTGTATTAGGCCATTGAAAAAGTGACACAGAAAACTTCACATCAACTGATAAATTGTATTTACTTAGCACAGCAGAAATATGGGAACAAGGAAATTCTTCATGCAGAATAGATGCAGATGCAGCAAGAGATGTAACAAGATAACTAGATTATTATAAAAACTTAGGAACGAGTACTATTGACTATAGTGGAGCAATTAAGAAAAATGGAACTAGTGCTTTTGCTTGGTGGTTTCGTTCAGCTAATTCTGAAAGTAGCATTCATTTCTATACTGCAAATGCTGCTGGTACCCACTATGGCAATTTTACCTACGTAACACTTGGTGTAAGTCCAGCATTTAGAATAGGCTAATCAGAACAATAAGGTACTAGAAATAATACTTTTTATGTTGTATAATTTAAGTAGGATAAGGAAGTGTGGTATGAAGAATAAAGGATTTACATTAGTTGAATTACTTGCTGTAATAGCCATACTTGCAATACTTGTTTTAGTTGCTGTACCAAATGTACTTAATATGTTTAATCAAGCTAAAAAAGATGTATTTTTAACTGATGCTAAAAATATTTATAAAGAGATTTCTAAAAAATATATTAGTGAAAATATGAAAGGTAATAAGATTAGTAATATTTCAAATAATAATAATAAACTTGATATGGATACAAATGATTTAAAATATAATGTTAAATTAAATAATGATGGAAGCATTAAGAAATTTGAAGTTAGTAATGGAAATTATTGTATAAGTGGTAAATTTAATAATTTAAGTGATCTCACAACCGATAAAATAACTGAAGGAAAATGTGAAGAAATATCTCCTAAAAATTTTTCTACAGACGACTGGGAGACAATTATAGATGCAATAAGAGAAGGAAATGGAAGTGAATATGCTGTTGGAAGTACAAAAGAAGTAAATCTTGGAACATATGGAACACATACGTTAAGAATAGCAAATACATCAACTCCAAGTGAATGTTCAGGAACAGGTTTCTCACAAAGTGCATGCGGATTTGTACTAGAGTTTGCAGATATAATAACAGATCATAAAATGAATGATACAGATACAAATGTAGGAGGATGGCCAGCAACATCAATGAGAACATTTGTAAATAATGATATATATAATGCAATACCAAGTGAAATAAAGAATGCAATAATAGATACAACAGTAGTATCAGGACATGGAAGTACAAGTGGAGAAACAAATTTCACATCAACAGATAAATTATATTTATTAGCACCAAAGGAAATATATACTGATTTTAATGAAAGTTATGATACAGCAAAAGATTTAACAAGAACATTAGATTATTATAAAAATATAGGAGTAACAACAAGAAACTTTAGTGGAGCAATAAAGAAAAACGAAACTAGTGCTTCTTCTTGGTGGCTCCGCGCGGCCGGTTCTAGCAATTACAGTCATTTCCACCGTGTGGACGCCGACGGTGGCTGGATTGACGACTATCCATTTAGGACTTACGGCGTTTCGCCAGCTTTCCGATTAGGTTAACGTGTAAAGTATATGTAAACTAGAGCAAAACAAAATTAGTAAAGGGAACTAAAACATATCCGAATAAAAAATAATAAGGTATGAAAGATGTTACGAAACGACTACTCCATGCGAAAGCATGGATAGGCGATTAGAACTAAAACAAATGCATTGGTTATGGGATATCTGCCTAAAGGCAGAGTAATAAAATTTGAATTTACGTGAATTCAAATTTTTTTGTTGATGTGTGGAAATATAAATCTTAAAATAAATATGTAGTAAATCTTAAGAAGGATATTGAAAAGTAAAATTATTTAATACAAGATTAATAATGAGGAAAAATAGAAATATCAGTTTCAAGATTTGAAAGAAAACCAAGTGGTTTAGATTATGTTGTTAAAATATAATGGATGTTGTAAAATAATAAAAAAATTATTACTATTTGATATAGATGGTGATTTTGAAATTTGGGTACTAGAAATAGTACTTTTTCTATTGTAAAAGATTACTAAATATTATATAATCTTAATAGTTTTTGGAGGAGTTTATGAAATTAAATAGAACTGAAGCAAGAGAGAAGATAATGATTATCTTATATCAAATAGATCTATATGATAAAGATAAAATACCATATGATTTAGAGAGTGTATTTCATGAGAATTTAGAAATAGATAATAAATTCGTTCGTGATATAGTAGATGGAGTACTAGAACATAAAGATAACATTGATAAAATAATTGGTAAATACTTAGAAAATTGGGATTTAGATAGACTTGGTAAAACAGATAGAGCAATACTTAGATTATCTACATATGAAATGTTATATTATAATACTCCTAAAGTTGTTGTTATAAATGAAGCAGTTGAACTTGCTAAAAAGTATAGTGATGAAAAGATTGTTAAACTAATAAATGCTGTACTTGATAAGATTCGTGATAATGAGGAAGTAGATGAATAAAGAATATATTACTATTAGTGATATTAATCGTATTATAAAGTTTACTATTGAATCTAATTCTGTACTTAAGAATGTATATATTAAAGGTGAAATAAGTAATCTTAAGTTTCATAGTAGAGGACACTTGTATTTCTCGCTGAAAGATGAAAATAGTAAGATAAATGCTGTTATGTTTAATTATAAGAGTGTACTTAAATTTATTCCTAAAGATGGGGATTCTGTTTTAGTACATGGTAGAGTGTCTGTATATGAAGCAACAGGTAGTTATCAAATATATGTTGATTCTATGGATATGGATGGTACTGGTAACTTATATATCTTATTTGAAGAACTTAAGAAGAAGTTATCAAATGAAGGGTTATTTGATCAAAGTCATAAGAAGAAGATCAAAAGAATACCTCGTAAAATAGGTGTTATAACAGCACCAACAGGAGCAGCAATTAAGGATATAATTTCAACTATTAATAAGAGATATCCCCTTGTGACTATATATGTGTTTCCAACTCTTGTTCAAGGAGAATTTGCAAGTAAAAATATTGTTCGTATGATAGAGTACGCAAATACTTTTGATGATATAGATACTATTATTTTAGGACGTGGTGGAGGCGCTATAGAAGACTTATGGCCATTTAATGAAGAAATAGTAGCAAGAGCAATATATAATAGTAGAATACCTATAATAAGTGGCGTAGGACATGAAATAGACTTTACAATAAGTGATTTTGTAGCTGATTTTAGAGCACCAACGCCAACAGGAGCAGCAGTAGCTGCAACACCTGATTTAAGTGAAATAAAAAGATACTTTAGTAATACATTTGATAAAATAAATAACTCAATAAATAATAAAATGTATAGTTATAGAGAACTCATAAATAAATATAAATCTAATTATTTACTTAATAATCCAATGAGATTATATGAAATGAAAGAACAAAAATTAGATATTCTATATGATAAATGTAATAATGCTATATATAATATACTAAATAACTATAAAAATAAAATAGATGGTTTTAAGAAAAATTATATCTTAAATAATCCTAAAGTATTATATGAAAAAGAAATTAAAAACATAGAAATATTAAAAGATAATCTTAATGATGAAATAAATAATATCATAAAAAACAATACTAAACATATTGATACTTTAAAGATAAAGCTAGATTTATTAAATCCAGAGAATATACTTGATAAAGGTTATTCTATAGTATATAAAGATAATAAAATAATTAAAGATATCAATGATATAAATGTTGATGATAATATTAATATAGTGGTAAAAACTGGTAAAATTAATGCGAATGTTAAAGGAGTAAGTAATAATGAGTGAAAAGAAAGAAATGAAATTTGAAGATCAAGTAAGAGCATTAGAAAAAATAGTAAGTGAACTTGAAAGTGGTGAACTTGGACTAGATGATGCAATAGTTAAGTATACTGAAGCCATGAAATTAATTGACTTTTGTGAAAAGAAATTAAATAGTGCGACTGAAACTATAAATAAACTTGTGGAAGAAAATGGAAAGATTACTGATTTTAAAATAGATGAGTAATCTTTTTTCTATATATTACCACTTTATATAATAAATAATTGTTAATACTATAGTTAGAGGTGCAAGTATGAAGAAAATTATAGTATTATTTATTATGATTTTAATACCAATAAGTATCTATGCTTATTCTAAAAATATAATACCAGGAGGAGAAAGTATAGGTATAAAGATAGAACCTAATGGTTTAATAGTTGTTGGATTCTATAAAGTAGATGGTGTTTATATTGCTAAAAATAATATTAAAATAGGAGATGCTATTACTAAAATAAATGGTAAAAGTGTTACTTCTATTAATGAATTAAATAACTTAATTAAAAATGAAAATATTAGTAATATGAGTGTACCTATTGAAATAGTAAGGAATGGTAAAACATATAATATAGATTTAAAGATAGGAGAAGAAAATAATATATATAAAACAGGTCTTTATGTTAAAGATTCAGTAGTAGGTCTTGGTACTTTAACATATATAGATCCAATAAGTAAAATATATGGAGCTTTAGGACATGAAATTATATTAAATGAAACTAAAAGTATTGTAGAAGTTAAGAATGGTAATATTCTTATGAGTAAAGTTAAATCTATTAATAAAAGTAGGAATGGTTATGTTGGTAGTAAGGATGCAACTATACTTTATGATAAAGAAATAGGTACTATACGTAAGAATACTATTAAAGGTATATATGGTGTATGGAATAGTGAATTATTAAATAAAGATACTATGGAAATAGCTTCATTTAATGAAATTAAAAGTGGGGATGCGTACATATATACTGTACTTAAAAATAATGATGTTAAAAAATATAAAATCAATATTGTAGATAAATATAGTGCACGTGAAGATACTCAAAAAGCATTTAGTTTTGAAATAATTGATAATGAATTACTTTCTAAAACAGGAGGTATAGTTCAAGGAATGAGTGGTTCACCAATAATACAAGATAATAAAATAATAGGTGCTGTTACTAATGTTTTAATTGATAATACTCATCTTGGATATGGTATATCAATAGTAACAATGCTTAGTGAAGGAGAGAAAAGTTAGAAATAACTTTTTTTTCATTTAAATGTATGTTATAATTTTAATATACTAGGAGGCTATGATATGGAAGATAATATTTTAAAAGTAACTGTTGAAGATGGGAGTATAGTTGATGTTAAAGTTCTTGATGTAATTGATTCAGCAAAATTTAATAAAACATTTATTATTTATACTGTTAATGGTGATGAAAGTAATGTTTTTGCTTCAATTTTAAATGAAAAAGAAGAAAGTTATTCTCTTGATACAATTAAAGAACAAGATGAAATTGACTATATAAATGAAGAAATAGATAGAGTTGTAGAAGAAATAAAAGGTGAAGAATAATATGACATTTGATGAAGCTAAGAGAAGAGGAAGACTTCCTAATATAAGTGAAGATAAGTTTCTTGCAATATGTGAGAAATGTGGTATTGATATTAAAGATATTGATCTTTCTACTAGGGCATTTACTGAAGAAGAATTAAGAAGACTTTCTACTAATAGATATGTACATTCTGCTGCTGTTAATGCTAGTGCTAAAAGGATACATAAGTCTGTAGTAGGTGAATATGATAAGATGCTTGTAAAATATAAGGCTCTTTATGAATCAGTTAAAGATTCTAGTTTAAGTAATGAAGATAAGCAAGGCATTTTAAATATAATTAATGATTTAGAACAGGCTCGTAATGGATATGAAAGTGTTAGAAATAATATTAATGTTTTAAGAGATAACTATGGTTATGATCAAACTATGTTAAATGGTATAGAGAGAATTGCTAATAGTACTTTAAAAGAAGGTATTAGAAATAATGATTATGCATTAGAAGAACAATATAAAGAATTAAATAGGTTAGTAGAAGAAGGTAAAAAATATAAAACTAAGTTTAAACGTATGTCTAATCAAGCTAAAATTAATAGAGTTATGAAGAAGATAGAAAGTTTACAGGCTAAACAAGGAACTCTTAGTAGTATTCAACAAAGAATGGTTAATAAGGCTACAGAAAAATATATTAGTAAGAGAGAAAAAGAAATTCAAAAGTATGCTAAAGAATTTGCTCGTGAACAAGAATATGCTAATAGAAGAATAGAAAATAATAAGCAAATAGAAGATTATACTAATGATATAGGTTTAACAAGTGATAATATTGTTGAGTTAAGAAGTCAAGGTGGAATTAAAAATAATCTTAAAGCATTCGAACTTTCTGTTGAAAAGAAAAGAATGGAAAGCAGACTTAATAGACTTGAAAGAGAAAAGAAAAGACTTGATAGGCTTAAAGGTAAACAAGGTGTGTGTAATCTTGGACAGCAATATGCAAGACCTGTTACAATGGCTTATGGAATGTAGAATATAAAATCTACAAATAGCCGAACAAAAAAGTCACAAATAACCGAACAAAAAGGTTACAAATAACCGAAAAATATTGAAAAGACAATTTAAATATTATATAATTTATACGGAGTGAGTGATATGAATGAGTATAAAAGTAGAATTGCTGATGAAATATTAAAGAGAAAATTAAAAGGAAAAGGTGCTGTTTTAATTCAAGGGCCTAAATGGTGTGGCAAAACAACAACTGCAGAAAGAATATCTAAAAGTGTGCTTTATATGACTAAGCCTGAAGATAAAGATTCAAATATTATGCTTGCCTCTATTAATCCATCTTTATTATTGGAAGGTGAAGTGCCAAGACTAATTGATGAATGGCAAATTACTCCTAAATTATGGGATGCAGTTAGGTATGAAGTTGATCATAGAAATGCAGAAGGGCAGTTCATTTTAACAGGTTCTTCTGTCCCGGCTGATATGAAAGATGTATCTCATAGTGGAACTGGAAGATTTGCATGGATGCTTATGAGACCGATGTCATTATATGAATCTAATGAATCAACTGGAACTGTAAGTTTAAAAGATTTATTTGAAGGTATAGATAAATTAAATGGTATAAACAAACTATCTTTTGAAGATGTAGCATATTTATGCTGTAGAGGTGGCTGGCCAAGAAGCCTTTTTATGGAAAAAGATATTGCTCTTGATCAAGCTTATGATTATTATGATGCAATTGTTAATACTGATATTTCTAAAGTTGATGGTGTAAATAGAAATCCAGAGAGAACTAAAAATCTTATGAGAAGTTACGCAAGAAATTTAGGCTGTCCTGTTTCTAATGAAACTTTGAAAAATGATATAGTAAATAATGATTCATATTCTTTAGATACAGACACAGTACTTTCATATATAAATGCACTCAAAAAAATATTTGTTATTGAAGAATCACCTGCTTGGAATCCAAACTTAAGAAGTAAAACTGCTGTTAGAACTTCTAATACAAGATATTTTGTAGATCCTTCTATAGCAGTTGCTTCTTTAGGAATAGGGCCTAATGATTTAATACATGATTTAAAAACATTTGGACTTATTTTTGAAAGTTTATGTGTTAGAGATTTGAGAATTTATGCTGAAAGTTTAAATGGAAGTGTATATCATTATAGAGATTCTTCTGATTTGGAATGTGATGTTGTTATTCATTTAAGAAATGGTTCTTATGGACTTATTGAAATTAAACTTGGAGGAGAAGAACTTATAAATGAAGGCGCCAATACTTTGATTAAATTAAGCAATAAGATTGATATAGATGATATGAATAAGCCTTCTTTCTTAATGGTTATTACCGCAACTGGAAATTATTCTTATACTAGAGATGATGGTGTTATTGTTGTTCCAATAGGGTGTTTAAAAAATTAATTATGAGGAGATTTATTATGAAGAAAAGAAATGTATTTTTAAAAATTATATTAAGTGTAATGATGGTATTTTTATTAGTTGGATGTGGTAATAATAGAAAAGCAATTACTACAGAAGAATTTAAGGACAAAGCAAAGAGTCACAATTATATTATTAGCAATGCTATTTCTCAATTTGAAGAATATAAATATATTAATGAAGCTACTGTTGTAAGTAATGCTGGTAATTGGAAAGTAGAATTTTATGTAATGAAAGATAATAATAGTACTTCTAAAACATTTGAATATAGTAAAGAAAATTTTATTAAATCAAAAGGAAATGGTTCAAAAGAAACTTCTGAAAGTATAGGAAATTATTCAAATTACTCTTTAACTACTAATGCTAACTATATGTATCTTTCAAAAATTGATAATACTTTGATATATGTAGTTGCTGATGAAAAATATACTGAAGATATAAAAAGTTTCATACAAGAATTAGGTTATTAATAGAATCCATATTTATATGGGTTTTATTTTGGAAAAATTCGTATAAAAAAATTAGCAATTATGTGTTGTTAATCATTGTTAAATAAGTCTTCTTTTACATCTTTTATATATAAAATTTATTATATTTTGTATTTGGTGTCAAGTGATTTTATAAGCAAATATTAATATTATTTCTTTGCTGTAAAGTTTATGTAAAAATATACTTATTGTTATTAATATCTAGTATAATATGTTAATGAAAAGAGGAGAAAAAATATTTATGAATAAAATACCAAGACATGTAGCAATCATTATGGATGGTAATGGTAGATGGGCTACTAGACAAGGAAAGAAGAGAACAGAAGGACATTATGCTGGATATAATA
>OIZL01000691.1_pt1 | contig 22754 bp, 27 predicted proteins | sample 1588541 | NCBI WGS metagenome assembly OIZL01 (sample SAMN03283285) | human gut metagenome | biome: human-associated habitat; material: feces | host: Homo sapiens | place: Peru | collected 2012 | reverse complement strand
TAGTATTTCCATGAATTCTTTTTCTGGAGGGCATGAGAATTCCATAAATTCTTTAGTTATTGGATGATTAAATCCTAGGTATTCTGCGTGTAACATTTGGCCATAATCATTTATTAGTTTTCTCTTTCCGTAAGTTGGATCGTTTACTACTGGATGTCCTATATATTCCATATGAACTCTTATTTGATGTGTTCTTCCTGTTTCTAGAATTAATTCTACTAGTGTGGCATTTTTATATCTTTCTAGTACTGTAAAATTAGTTGTTGCATTTTTTGCATTTTCATCGGTAACACACATTTTCTTTCTATCTTGTTTGCTTCTTCCAATTGGAGCTACAATCTTACCTTTATTATTATCAATAACTCCATGAACTAATGCTATATATTTTCTTTTGATATTTTTATTTTTAAAGTCTTCACTAAGTATTCTATGTGCTTTATTTGTTTTAGCAATTAGTAGTATTCCAGAAGTATCTTTATCAATTCTATGAACTATACCACATCTTTCACTTCCACCTTCATCACTTAACTCATCAGTATGATACATAAGAGCATTAACAAGTGTTTTAGAATAATTACCATTACCAGGATGAACTACCATACCACTCTTCTTATTAACAACAATAATATCATCATCTTCATATAATATATTAATATCTATATCTTCTGCTTTAACACTAGTATCAACAGTTAAATCCTTTATTTTAATAATATCTCCTTCTTTTAAACTATATCCACCTTTAACAATATTATCATTAACAATTATATTACCATTTTTAATATTCTTTAATATAAAATTTCTGCTTTCATTAAGATTAGATACTAAAAATACATCTAATCTTTTTAATTCATCTTCTTTTTCTACTACTAACTCTTTCATACTTACCTTCCTTTAAAACAATATAAATAAGTAATATTACACCTATTGTTATATACATATCTGCCACATTAAATATAGACATTTCTCTTTTAAATAATGTAAATGATATAAAATCAACTACATATCCCCTAAATATTCTATCTATTAAATTGCCTACTGCTCCACCTAATATTAAGCTAAATGATAAAAGTGATAAATTATTATCAATATTCTTTTTTATTTCTTTTACTATATAAAATATTAATAATAGAGATATACCTATAAGAAATATTATATTACCACTAAGTATCCCAAAAGCAGCACCAGTATTTCTAATATAAATAAACTTTAAAAAGTTATCAATTAATATCTTTTCTTCACCTACACTAAAATTTTTAACTATTAAATATTTAACTATTTGATCAAAAACAATAAGCATTAATACACTAATTAATACAATTAAACTTTTCTTTTTCATATTTCAAATTATATCATAATTATTAAGATATATCTATAAGTATTACATCTTCTCCCATTTTCTTTATTTGACTAAATTTAATTACTATTTCATCTGTATTTGAAAATAAACTTTTAACAAAATGTGTTTTTTCAATAATAAATTTAATCATATATCCACTTGTTTCATCAAAATAAACATCAATGATTTTACCTATTTTTTTACCATCTTTTATATTAACAATATCCTTTTTTTGAAGTTCTGATAATCTCATATTAAATTATATTACATTATTAATTTTTTAACACTATTTAAAGCACTATTTTCTATTCTTGATACTTGTGCTTGACTTATTCTAAGATCATGCGCTATTTCACTTTGACTCATACCATAGAAATATCTTTTCATTATTATAGTTCTTTCTTTATCTTTTATTTTACTAAGTGCTTCTTTTAGTGATAATAGTTTATCTAAATCTTTAACATTAGAGTCTTCTAATTGATCTAATAGATATATTGTATCTCCTCCATCGTTATAAATAGGTTCAAATATACTCATGGGTTCCCCTAAAGAAGAAAGCGCTATATAAAGTTCATAATCTGTTATATTAAATTTCTTACATATTTCTTCATTAGATGGATAAACACTATTATTATGCATACATTCTTCTTTATAATTTATTATTTGATATGCGAGTTCTTTAATACTTCTTGATATTCTTATTTGATTATTATCTCTTATATATCTTTTGATTTCTCCTTCAATCATAAATACTGCATACGTACTAAATCTAACATTAAACTCTAAATCAAAATTATCAACTGCTTTTATAAGTCCAACTACTCCTATTTGAAATAAGTCATCTAAGTTATCACATTTATTTTGATATCTCTTAAGTATACTTAATACTAATTTTAAATTACCTTCTATAAGTAATCTTTTACTTTCATCGTCTCCTTTCTTAAGACTTTTAAATAATAATATCATTTCTTCATGTGTAAGACTTCTAAGACTACTTGTATTAATACCTGTTATTTCTACTTTATTTTTTGCCATAAAAAATTCCTTTCAACAATATATTGAAAGGAATCTTGATTTTTTATTCACTTTTTAATCTAATTTTATATTTTTAGCAAGTACATCAAGTACATCTTTATCAGTTACTTCTTTAATAAAGAATTTACCATCTTTATCTACTTTTTCTAAAAAAGCAAAATCATTTGTAAAATCTTCTCCATCAGGTGTAGTTAAAGCACCAAGAAAATAAGTAGTACCTTTATAAGATGCTTGTCTTAATATGAAGTATTGTTTTCCACTTTTAAGTTCTAAAATTTGATTAGTTAAATTATTCATTCTTTTTTCCTCCTTTAATTACATTCCTCTAGTGTAAGAATTTGTTGTAGCACTCATTGTTGCTTCTTTAGCATTATCTATTGTTTCAGTATTAAATATTGTATTAAAATCAATATTATTATAATCGAAATCATCAAATGCATCATTTAAATCTTTATTTTCATCTTCACTAAGATTTGGATCAAAGAATTGATTATCATTACTTGGTGTATCACTTGGATTACTTGGAGTATGATCTGGAGTAAAATCGTCTTTAGAAACTATTGTTTTATCTCCATCTTTATCTACATCAGCACTTCCAATTTCATTACCATTTTTATCATAAATAGTTCCATCATAAGAAATATTATTTCCAGTTTCATTATCTACAATTGCTTCACCCGGATTAAGTACACCAATTATTTCATTAGATGGTTCTGGAGTTGGTGTTGGTGTAGGAGTTGGTGTTGGCGTAGGAGTTGGTTCTGGTGATGGAGTTGGGGCAGGAGTTGGTTCTGGAGTTGGCGTTGGCGTTGGAGTTGGTTCTGGTTCAGGTGTTGTGTTATTATTTCCACCACCATTATTACCGCCATTTCCGTTTCCACCATTTCCGTTTCCACCATTATGACTTCCTCCGCCACCATTATTTAGTGTATTATCTTCATCTTCAGTCTTTTCATCATCATTGTCTTTATCTTTTTCTTCATCTTCATCAAGATCTAAATCTTCACGTTCATTTATATCAGTTAATGTATCATTAATACTGTTAGCTGCATCATTTAATTTATGAATATCACTATCAATATGACCTGTATGATAAGCAGTACCAAGTGTTGCAACTGCTACTAAGAATACAGCAGCCTTCTTTAATGCATCACCAATTTTCTTCCATAAACTTGGTTTTGCATTTTTAACAGCAACAACTTCCTCTTCCTCTTCTTCTTCAGGTGTTTCTTCAGCAGGTAACTCTTCTGGAAGTTCTTCGTGAGCTTCATCTAAAGATGCTGGTAATTCTTCTGGTATTTCACTTCCTACTGGAACAGGTACAACAGTTGTATCTTTTTCTTCTTCATTTTCATTTTCTAAAGCTGGTGGTAATTCTTGAAGTGGTTCTTCACCTAATTCACTTGCAGTTGGAATAGAAGGAGCAACTGGTTCTTCTAATTTTTCACTTGGTTCTTCTAAAGCAGCAGGTAACTCTTCTGGAAGTTCTTCAGGAATTGCATCTAATGCTGGTGGTAATTCTTCTGGTTTTTCACTTGCAACAACAGGAATTGGACCATCTAATGGTTTAGCAGCTTCTTCATGAGTTTCATTTAATTCAGCTGGTAACTCTTCTGGAAGTTCTTCTGCAGGTTTAGATTCATTATTCACTTCTGGAGTTGAATTTACTACTGGTGCTTCTTCGCGAGTCTCTTTCATACTAGGAGTACTATTACCATATTGTAAATCTCTCATAGTTCTATACATTTCTGCTTTTCTTGAATTTAATTCAGCAACTCTTGCTTTATCACTTTCAAGTTCTTTTAATGAATCATTATATAATTTCATAAAACTTTCAGAATTTTCTAATTCTGGTCCTCTTTGAATATTAACAATTGATTCATTCTTTTCTATTCTCTTTTGAATTTCTCTTAATTCTCTTCTTATTCCAATTACTTCTCTACCTGCTTCAAGATACCTTGCATTTTTATTAGCTAATATTCTATTAGCTTCATTAACTCTTTCATATGCAACATCAGTAATTCTATCAATAATTGCTCTTTCTTCATCAGTTTTTTCATTATGACTATCATCATAACTCCAAACAGCATCTTTGATTGAGTCAAATGCCTCTATCATTTGACTCAACTCTCTTGTGCCCATGGTATTAATATCAATATTAAGTGAATCGTATTGTTCTAATAAGTTATCTAATCTATTTTCCAAAGTATTTAATTCGTTCATAATTTACTTTGCCTCCTTTTTATTTCTAATAAGCATTTTAACTTTATATTTTAATTCTCCATTAGCAGTTATATCATCTAATGTTTCTACTTTATAACCTTTATCTGTATATATTTTTATCATTTCTTCAAGCGTTACATATTCAGTTCCAATATCTTCAAAACTACTTTCATTAGTACCTTGAATTTCTTGTAATTTAACTTTAACTTTACTTTCTATTTTTCTATAACTAGCTGATGCTGGTTTTTTAGCACTCCATGAAGTAAATTCTGTCCATCTTGAATCACTAGTCTTAGTTGCATCAGGATATCCTTTAGGAGCAGTAGCACTATAATCGCTAGTTCTCTTAGCACCTTCTTTATACCACTTATAAGCAGTAGCCTTAGTACTTTCATCTTTAATTGCATCTTTTACTGGTGCTTCAGTATAATATACTTTTTCTAAATTTGAATTATCTTTTCCTGATGGATAATAACTTCTAGTTCCACCAGTTACTTTATACCAATAATAAGCAGCCATTTTAACACAAGTATATTTTTCATTAGATGTACAAGCAGTAGTATTTCTACTTACAACACATCTACCAATTTTAGCAGCCTCTTTTCCATTAACAACTTCTTGTGCTGATGGATTACTTTTCTCTGTGCAAGAATCAAATTCATCAGTTTGTTTAGGGAAGTTTTTACTATCACCTGTACCACATTTTTCAAGTGAATATTTAGTATATCTTCCATCACTACAAGCATAATAATGTTTTACAGGATAACTTCTTTCATAAGCAACTTGTTCACTACTCATATCTTTATTAGGATAACCACTAGGAGCAGTAACACTAAATGATTTCTTTCCATCTTTCATATAGTATTCTTTAGTTCCATCTGTAGTAGTATACCATTTATAAGCAGTAGCCTTATCACTATTCTTATCATATCCACTTGCTGGTGAAGAAGTATAATATTCTTTTACATCACTTGCATTAGTTTTAGTACCAGTACTTGTATAATATATCTTATCAACTAAATTCCATTTGAATTGTTGATCCTTATATCTGTAGTAAGTAGTAGTACTTATTGTCTTATAAGCATCATACTTGATATCTTCTTTCCATAATTCTTCTTCTTTACCAAGTTTTTGATCACCTTTCTTAAGTACCATAGGTAAATATCTAAAATCGATATATGATTTATCAGCAACAACATCATTCATTGTTCCTTCTTTAGATTCATCATACTCTTTATCAGATTCTTTGTCAGTACATACTAACCAAGGTACAAAATGTAATTTTTCATTTTCAAGTCTACATACTTTAACAATAGTTGTTTCATTATTACACTTACTGAATTCATCTGGATTAACAAGACCTCTATCTACTAATGTTTTCAAATCAACATTAACACACTCACCAATAGATTTAGGAAGTTCATTAGTATTATTATCAAAATACTTCTTTCCTGCTTCTAAAAGTACATCTTCATAGACAAATGCAGCCTTAGTAGTAGTTGGTGTATCATTTGGTTTCTTTTTACCACAACTCTTTAACAAGAATATAACTAATAATATAGCAATAATGATTAATACAATAATAAGTATTCTTTTTCTAATGACACTACCTTTGTCATCATCATCATAACTATCTTCATAGCCATAATCTTCATAATTATTTGACATACATATTCCTCCAATTCCTTTCATGTCTATACTAAAAGTATTTTATCACAATTAAATACCAAAAAACAAGATAAATTAAAAAATATGAAATGATTTTTTCATATTTTCATAAGATTTTTCAACTTTTTAATAACTTTCTTCTCAATTCTTGATATATATGACTGTGAAATAGATAATTTATCAGCAAGTTCTTTTTGTGTTAATTCCTTATGTCCACCAAGTCCATATCTAAATTCTATTATTTCTCTATCTCTATCATCTAAGTTTTTAATCTCTTCTACTAAAATAGTTTTGTCTTCTTGACACTCTATTGACTTATGAACAATATCTTCCTCAGTACCAAAAACATCTTCTATTTTAAGTTCATTACCTTCACTATCAAAATTAATTGAATCTTCAAAACTTACTTCTTTAGTTCTTCTTTTATTTTTTCTTAAGAACATTAATATTTCATTATCTATACATCTTGATGCATATGTAGCAAGTTTTATATTTTTATCAAGTTTATATGTTTTAATTCCTTTGATAAGACCTATTGTTCCTATACTAACTAAATCTTCTAAATCATACATAGTTGTATCATATTTTTTTGCTAAAAACACAACTAATCTTAAATTATGTTCAATCAGTTTATTACGAGCATCTAAGTCTCCCATATTACTTTTACGAACTAAATCTTCTTCAATATCTTTCTTTAGTGGTGGTGGAAGTATATCTGTACTTCCAATAAAAAATACATCATCATTTTTAAAAAACTTATTTAATATTTTCTCTATCATCTTATCCCTCCATAAGTTCATAATTAAGTAAACAATCATATCCATTAAATTTCTTTTTAACAACACCAACTACTACATCATGTCTTTCACCAATACCTTCAATATATACTCTATTTGGTTTAAAACACTTAAGTAACGATTCATTATCAACAGTCTTATATGGTACTAAATAATAGTTTTCATATACATATTTATTAATAATAATCACTTTTTTATTAGTATATGGATCAATTAAAGAATTACCCGTATCAATAAATCCATTTAAAAATAATACTTTACCATTATCTAAATATATAGTTACTCTTCTATGAGTATTAATTATAGTCTTTAAATGATATGTAAAATACTTATATATATTCAATATTAATGGTATAAATAATAAATATATTTCATATTTAACCAAATTTTCAATCTTAAAATAATATAAAACACCTCCTAAAAAGAAAGACAATATATAAAAATAAATACATCTCTTAATAAATTCTTTAATATTACATTTACCATATGAAATATATATCATTACTGAACAAATACATATTTTAAATATAATTAATAATATATAATTCATATCAAAGAATAAATATAATATAGATATTTCACCAAAGATAGAACTTATTATTAATCTATACTTTCTTATATTAAGTTTAAGTAACATTGAAGTAAATAACAGTAATAAATAATCAATAATGAAATTAAGTACAATGACTTCATCAATATATATCATCTTCTTCACCTAGAAATAGTATATTAAAAAAGATAAGTATATTTTGTCGAATTAATTACTTATCTTTAACTTTTTTATATTGATTTTTATGTTTAAGCATTCCATTATAACAAAATGGTGATTTAGGTATATTATTATAATTTCTAATATACATTCCAAAATCTCTTAATCTTCTTTTACTTATTTGTACGTTTCCATTACCATCATAAACATATCTTCCATTTTTATCATATTCTTTTATAAATTTATTAAATAATTTTAATGAACATCTATATAATTCATTACTTTCAAGTTCTTGATGTTCTACTTTATCAATTATTCTATATAATTCTTCTATTTCACTTTCTAAAATTGGATAAAAACAAAATTCACTACACATTTTTCTAAAGAATCCATAGCTATGAGTATCAGCTTGAAATTTTAAATAATTTTTAATTGAATGTGTATCCAAGAATTGTTTATCACGTCTATATATAACTGGTATATATTTAATACCTATATCTCTCCTGTTAGATTCATCTATGTTTTTAGTTTCAAAATAACATACATTAACATCAGGAGTATATTCTTCTTTAGTAAGAAATTCACATTCAAATTTACTCATTAATTCTTCTTCTGTAAAAGCACTTGTATAACTATCTATTTCACTTATTGTAAGAGGTCCTACAAGTTTATTATAAATATGAATAGTCGCAGTAACACTTTCATCATAATTAACAATATAGCTTACGTTACCACATAAATACTTTGAATATTTTCTTTTATTATATAAACTAATATCTCTAAGCATTTTCTCATATTCATAAACACTTGATAATCTTTTTGTTTTACTTCCTAAATATTCAACCAAATAATACCTTTTAGTTTCTTTTTTCATACTTACCCCACCAATTTTGAGTATATGATACTAAAATATTTTAAAGAAGTCAATTTATAACGAATAAAAATTATCATTAATCATTTATAATATGTATTAAATTATGATAAACTATTGTTAGTGAAGCACCTGCACCTGTGACATTTTAGTAGTAGACTAACACATATGAAATAATGATGCAAATTACCAATTAATCACAAAATATCATAAAAAAGTCATTTTTTACTTTACTTAACTACTTTTTTATGTTAAATTATATTTGGCTTAAAAAGAGGAGGCAAGTTAAAAATGGCAAAGAATGTATCAAATAGAAAAAATATGAGTGCTCAAAATAGACCTTTTTCATTAAAGGCAACTAAGAAAACTCAAAAAGTTAATTTACAAACAGTTAAAGTTGATGGAAAAAAAGTTAGAATGTCAACTAAAGAAATTAAGTCAAGTAAAAAAAGTAAATAATTTAAGTGAGAAATCGCTTTTTTTATTTACTTTTTTATTTTATTATTTCTTGTTCAAGAACTAAATCAATATTATAGTTCTTTTTAATTGTTTTCTTTATTATATCTATTAATGAAATAATATCTTTTGGAGTAGCATTGCCTTTATTAATAATGAAATTTGCATGTTTTTCACTAATAACTGCTCCTCCTACTGTTTTACCTTTTAAACCAGAATCATCTATTAATTTACCAGCAATATATCCTTCTGGATTTCTAAATACACTTCCACACGAAGGATACTCAAGTGGTTGACTTTCTTTTCTTTTAATAGTTCTTGTTTTAATAAGATCAAGAAGTTCTTCAAAGTTTCCTTTTTCAAGTTGAAACTTTGCTTTAAGTATTATAAACCTATTGCTTCCCTTTAATAATGAATTTCTATATGAAAATTGTAGTTCATCTTTAGTTAAATCATATATTCTATTATCATTAAGAATAGTAACACTTATTAAATTATCACTTATTTCACTACCATAACAACCAGCATTATTATAAATACATCCACCTATTGTTCCAGGAATACCACTTGCCCATTCAAAACCTTTATAACCAAGTTTAGATATTTCTAATGCAAGTTTATTAATCATGACACCTGAATCAACTTTTAAAACATTATCATCAGTAATACTATAATTATTTAAGAATTTAAGTTTAATAACTACTCCATCATAATAATCAGGTAATATTATATTAGAACCATTTCCTATAATAAAATATTTACTATCGTCTAAAATATATACCATTTCTTCTAATTCATATATGTCTTTAGGAAACATGAGTAATTTACATTTTGTATTTAATTTATAAGTATTGTAATTTAATAAACTAGCATCTTCTATACATTCAAATTTACTTTTTAATGTATCTATCATTTACTTAAATATTCCTCTATCTTATCACTAGATTCTATATAATTAACTATCTTACCATTCTTAATTCTAATAAGAGTAACATCATTTATTTTAAGTTCACTTGCTCTTTTAGCATTCTTATTGCTTTCTTCACTTTTGAATACTTTATTTTCTGGTTTACTTAAATCAACTTTATAAACTTTAATATCACTTTTACCTGCTAAATAACTAACATATGAATCACTCTTTAAATTACTAAAGTCATCAAATAAAACATAGTATTCACCCATATCACGAGTAAATGTAGTACTACCAGCAATATATTCACTACTTATTTCAGTAGCCTCACTTGTTGGTTTAGTATATCCTTCTTCAAAAAGTCCACCCTTTTCCATTAATAAAACAAGTCCATAAACAACACCTATAAATACAAGTACACCTACTAAAGTATATACTGCTGACTTAATTTTATCATTATCACTAACCTCTATTTTATTCTTATTTCTTTCTCTTTTTGGTCTTTTAACTTTCATTTTCATAGTATTTTTTGCCATAATATCATCTCCATAATCAAAATTATAGCATATTTCCTACGTTTATAGCAATTATTTCTTGATTTTTCGTGAAATTTATTATATACTTTATTAAGTATTTATTTGGCAGTGCCCATATAATTATAATGTGTTTCTTTAGTACAAAAACAAGTAACTTCTGCCAAAGCGAAAGTAAATAAGAAACTCCCTATAATTAAAAAGGTGGCCTTTAATACAAAAATATTTGTAAAGGAGGAACAAATACTATGTCAAGATATATCGGACCAGTATACAAAAAATCAAGAAGATATGGTTTTTCAACACTTGAAACAGGTAAAGAATTAAGAAAAAAACCTACTGCTCCTGGAATTCATGGAACTAGTAGAAAGAAACTTAGTGAATACGGTGTTCAATTACATGAAAAACAAAAAGTTAGATTTATGTATGGACTTTCTGAAAAACAATTCGAAAAGACTTTCGTAGCTGCTGGTAAAATGCAAGGTATCCATGGTTATAACTTATTAATACTTTTAGAAAGTAGATTAGATAACCTAGTTTATAGAATGGGATTTGCTAAAACTAGAAGAGCTGCAAGACAACTTGTTAATCACGGACATATTTTAGTAGATGGTAAAAAAGTAGATATTCCATCATTTAGAGTTAAAGTTGGAAGTGTTATTTCTGTTAAAGAAGCATCACTTGATCATCCAGTTATTAATGAATGCATGAATATGGATATTAATATCCCATCATTCGTAACTGTAGACAAAACTAAAAAGTCTGGTACTTATGTAAGATATCCAGAACGTGAAGAATTAAATTCAGAAATTAATGAAGCATTAATAGTTGAATACTACAACAGATAATTTAAAAACTCTTGGATTCATTTCAAGAGTTTTTTCATGCATACATATTTTACCTATTTATCATAATCATCTAAAAAGAAATATTTTTCATCATACTTATAATATCCAAGTATAGTATTCAAATTAACATTAAATGTAGATTTAAATATGTTGTAATCTATATTTGGATTAACTTTCTTAAGTTCACTAATTAAATTCTTTATTTCACGTCTTTTAGAATTATTTTCATGCTCACTTCTTTCAGTAAACTTACAAGCACAATTTATAAATGTAAGATTATTTCCATTTACAAATCTCAAAATATCATGTTCATGCACATAATAAAGTGGTCTTATAAGTTCCATACCAGGAAAATTCTCACTATGAAGTTTAGGCATCATAGTTTTATATTCACTTGCATAAAACATACTTAATAATATAGTTTCAACAACATCATCAAAATGATGACCTAGTGCTATCTTATTACATCCAAGTTTCATTGCTTCATTATATAAAGCTCCCCTTCTCATCCTAGCACATAAATAACAAGGACTCACCTTTTGACTTTCAACAATACTAAATATATCAGTAGTAAATATATGTAAATCTATATCCATAAGTTTAGCATTAGATTTAATAAGTTCAAGATTACGTTCATTATATCCAGGATTCATACATATAAATACTAAATCAAAATTAACATCACCATGACGTTTTAATTCTTGCATGCATTTAGCAAGTAAAAATGAATCTTTTCCTCCACTTATACATACCGCTACTTTATCACCCTCGTTAACTAGTTTAAATTCCTTAACTCCTTTAACGAATTTAGCCCATATTTCTTTTCTATATGTTTTAATTATACTTTTCTCTATTGTTTTATTATCCATTACTACCACCCTAAATCAAACATATCAACGATTCCATTTTGTTTCTTATAAGCCTCAAACGTATTTTTAACAAGCATAATAACAGTCATTGGACCTACACCTCCTGGTACTGGTGTTATATATGAACATTTATCATAAACATTACTTTTAACATCACCATATATTTTATTATTTTCATAAGTAATTCCTACATCAATAATAATAGTTCCTGGTTTAATCATTGATTTTGTTATTAAATCCTTCTTACCTACACATGATATTATAATATCAGAAGCTTTAGTATATTCACTTAAATTATTAGTTTTAGAATGACATATACTTACGCTGGCATTTCTTTTTAAACATTCCATCATAATTGGAATACCAACACGTTTACTTCTTCCAATAACAAGAACGTTCTTACCTTCAAGATTAATTTTATAATAATCAAATAGTTCCATAATACCAAGTGCTACTGGAGGAATAAATATACTTCCGTTTTTAAATCCATCTACATCTTTAGAAGCATCTATTGTATTAATGATTTTATCTTCATGAAATCCAAATGGAAGTGGTAACTGTACTATAATACCATTAATATATTTATCTTTATTAAGTTCTTTAATTCTTTTAATAACTTTTTCTTCTTTAACATTTTCATCAAAAGAAACATGTAAAAAACTCATACCAACATATTCACATGCTTTCTTTTTATTATTAACAAATTTTTCATTATACTTTCCAATTGTTATAACTGCAAGTACAGGTGTTTCTTTATATGAATTTATATTTCCTTTTAATTCATCTTTAATTTTAGCACTTAAGTTTTTACCATCTAATATCATATTATTCCTCGTAATATTTAACAAATCTAACATTTTCAATAACTATATCTGTAAGCGGTTTATCATTCATATTAGTTTTTACACTTGCTATTCTATCAAGAACATCATATCCACTTACTAGCTTGCCAAATCCAGCATATTTACCATCTAAATAAGTCGCATCATCTTGTACAATATAAAATTGACTTGATGCTGAATTTAGAGTTTCATCAGTTTCAGGATCACTTCCACGTCTTGCCATTGAAAGTACTCCTCTTACATGACTAATATCATTTTTAACACCATTAGCTTCAAATTCACCTTTTATAGTTTTCTCACTACCACCAGTACCATTGCCATTAGGATCTCCAGTTTGAATAACAAATCCATTTATAACTCTATGAAATATAAGTCCACTATAAAAGTTATTACTTACAAGTTTCTTAAAGTTTTCAACAGTAATTGGAGCTTTATCTGGATATAATTCTGCTACCATAATTCCATAATCTTTAACATTAATCATTACTAAATCAGTTACTTCATCACTTGTTACATATTTCTTAGTTTTAATAGTATAAACAGTTTCATCACCTACTTTTTTAGTAGTATAATTAAGTTCTGCTTTTTCATTACCACAACTGCATAATATAAACATTAAACTCATACATATAATTATTTTAATAAATTTCTTCACTTTCATCACCAAATCAATGATAACACACATCACATTAATTGTCATCAAATTTAAATTTTTTCACATAAAAAGCACCATTTCTAGCGCTATCTATATTATGTTTAAATTAGAAATCTATATACATTACTGATATATTCTTGCCCACTTAGCAGACAATTTAGAACATAAGTTCATTACTTCCATTTGAAGTTCATAAGCATTATCAACATAATCTATACCACTTGTTTTTCTTTTAAATCTTGGAACTGACATTTATATTTCTCCCTATTATTAATCTTGATTAAATAAATTTTACTTTTCAATATCCTTTCTTAAGATTTACTACACTTTTATTTTAGCATTTATATTTCTACACACCAACAAAAAAATTTGAATTTACGTAAATTCAAATTTTATTACTCTGCATTAAGGCAGCTACTTCATAATTAATGCATTTGTTTTAGTTCTTACCTCCTATCCATGCTTTCGCATGGAGTAGTCGTTTCATAACATCTTTCATACCTTTTTTGTTTTAAGTCGGATTTGTTTTAGTTCCCTCTACTAATTTTGTTTTGCTCTAGTTTACATATGTTTTACACGTTAACCCAATCGGAAAGCTGGGGAGACGCCGTATGTAGTATTTGCATTGCCACTAAAACAGTTACCAGTGTAGGACACAATGTAGAAACTATCGCTATTGTTAGAAAAGGCCGAACGGAGCCACCATGTAGAGGCACTAGTTCCATTTTTCTTTATAGCTCCACTAAAATTATTTGAAGTTGTACCTAAATTTTTATAATAATCTAATTGCCTTGTTACACTTCTTGCACTATCATCATTAAGACTTATAATAACATCACCCCCTACTTCTGGTGATGGCAATGAAAAAATAGTTGTATTAGAATTTATTTCATTTATACTATTAGAACTTGATACTGCATCAGCCCATACTTCTGCTGTGCTTAATAAATATAATTTATCTGTTGATGTAAAGTTTGCTGTATCTTCACTTCCATGTCCTGATACCACTATTGTATCTATTATTGCATTCTTTAGTTCATTTGGTAATGCATTATATATATCATTATTTACAAAAGTATACATACTTGAAGCAGGCCATCCATCTTTATTCCAACCAGCAATATATTTTGTTCCATTATATGTTCCAGCTGGGTTCATATTATGTGTTGTGATTATATCTGCAAATTCAAGCACAAATCCACATGCTGTTTGCGAGAATCCTGTTGTACTGCACTCACTTGGTGTTGAAGTGTTTGCTATTCTTAATGTATGTGTTCCATATGTTCCTAAATCAACTTCCTTTGTATCTCCTACTTTATAAACACTTGTATCATTAGTTTTTACTGCACTTACTATTGTATCCCATGAATCTGTACTGAATGATACTGGAGTTGCTTCAGCTTTACTTTCTTCAATACCTAAAACTCCATTAAATTCTTTTCCTTGATTATAATTTTGGTTTGCATTTATTTCTTTGAAAAGAATTGTAAATGTATACTTATGAGTAACTCCTGATTCAATTGATATCTTTTTTGCTATTGTCATATCACTTATTGGTGCTTGTGATATAGAATCACATGTTCCTTCTACTGTTCCTGATGCATTAAGTCTTTGACATGTTGCACTTAAAACTAGTTCATCATTTGTGATTCCATTTGTTAGTGATTGCCAAATAACATTGTAATAAGCATCTAATGTACCATTATTTTTTACTGATACTTCTTTTGTTGTTGACCATCCTGGTTTAATATTTTGCACATTTATTGCTGGCCCATCAGTATATGTAAGCTTCAGTGTACCTGCTTCTACTACCATATCTTTTGCATTATCATTACCTTTTACAGCGGTACTAAAGTACGCATAAGAAAGTCCTGTTGTTAAAAGTAATAACAATACAAGTGATGTTCCAATTAAAATTTTGTTATCTTTCATAATCTTCTACCATCCTTACAATAGTAAGTATAGCAAAAATTACTCTTTTCTACAAGTGAACGTTTATTCTTGTTTCAAAACATTGAAAAACACCTTGAAAATCAAGATGTTCTTTTTATGTTTATTTTGTAACTATTTCCATAGCTTTTCTCATTAATAAATCATACTTGAATAATTCTTTTGAACCGATTTCTTTTTCAAAATCTTCAACACTCATACCATATTTTTCAGCAGCTTCTTTTAGTCCATCTTCAAGTTCTTTGTCAGTTATTTCTAATTTTTCTTTTTCAACAACTGCATCAACTATTAATCTATAACCTATTCTCTTATTTGCTTCATCTTTTAATGTAGCTTTAAAGTCATCCATAGTTGTATTACAATATTTTAGATAATCATCTAATTTTAATCCTTGATATTCTAATTTTTCACTGAATTCTCTTACTAATCTATTAACTTCATCTTCAGTCATTTCTTCTGGAATTTCAAATTTAGAATCTTCAACTACTTTATCTAAACATTTAAATAAATATTCATCTTCATATTGTTTTTCTTTAGAAGCTTTCATATTTTCACTTACATATTTCTTTAAATCTTCTAAACTTTCTACTCCACCAACGTTTAAGTCTTCAAAAAATTCTTTATTAAATTCAGGTAATACTCTTTCTTTAACTTCTTTAATAGTAACTTTGAATACTACTGGTTTACCTTTTAATTCTTCACTATGATAATTTTCTGGGAATGTAACATTAACATCCTTCTTATCACCTTTTTTAAGACCAACTAATGCTTCTTCAAATCCAGGAATAAATGTATGAGAACCTATTTCTAATGAATAGTTTTCACCTTTACCACCTTTAAATGGAGTTCCATCTAAGAAACCTTCAAAATCTATAAGAGCAACATTACCTTCTTTAATTTTAGCTTTATCATCTAAAGTTTTAACTTCAACGAATTGTTCTCTTAAATGACCAAGTTCATGTTCAATTTCTTCTTCAGTTACTTCAATAGGACTTTTCTTAATACCTAAATCTTTATATTTACCAAGTTTTACTTCTGGAGCAGATATTAATGTAAATTCAATAGTAATACCATTTGAATCAATATTCTTAATATCAATACTTGGTGTAGCTGCTGGTGTAATAGTTTCTTTATCGCTTAATAATTTAGCATAAAGAATATCAATAGCAGCATCAATTGCGTCCATATATAGACTTTCTACTCCTGCTTTTTTAGTATAAACATCATATGGAACTTGACCTTTTCTAAATCCATCGATTTTTATATCTTTCTTTCTTTTTTCATAAACATCATGTAAACAATTATTCCATTCTTTTTTCTCTAAACTTAATGTATAACTTTTTTTCATATTTTCCCTCCTACATACATTACTATTAAAACACAAAAAAGGATATTTTACTATCCTATTGCTACAATTTTAACACTATATACTCCATCTGGTGAAGCAACTTCTACAGTATCTCCAACTTTTTTACCCATTATAGCAGAGGCAATTGGACTTTCATTTGAAATCTTATTATTAAATGGATCAGCTTCTTGACTACCAACTATTTTATAACTTTCAGTATCGTCATCATCTTCATACTTAAGTTCTACTTGGCATCCAACTCCAACTGTACCATCATCTTTTGCTTCATCTATAACAGTAGCATGTTCTAGAGTATATTCTATTTCAACAATTCTTTTCTCTAAATTAGATTGATCTTCTCTTGCTTGATCATATTCAGAGTTTTCTGATAAATCACCAAGAGCTCTTGCTTCTTTTAAAGTTTGTGTTACTTCTTTTCTCTTTTCAGTCTTTAAATAATGTAATTCATTTTCAAGTTCTAAATAACCTTCACTTGTAAGAAAAACTTCTTTCTTTTTCATGCGAATGCACCTCTTTCTTGTTACCAACAAATGATACTATAAAATGCTCTATTTGTCAAGATATTACTACCCTTAAAATATCATTTTTTTGTACATTGAATGGTATTTTTATTTTAACTATTTCTCCTGGATGAGGAGCAGATTCAGTACTTTCTTTAGCACTATTTATAATATATTCTATATTTAATTTTTGTACACTTGTATTTGGTCCAAATACTTCTATAGTGTCTCCTACACTAAACTTATTTCTTTGCTCTATAGTAGCTTCTTTAGTACTTTCATCATAATCAAGTACAAGTCCTAAAAAATCTTTATTACTTACTTCATTTCTACCTGTATAATATTGTCCTTCTACTCCTGGAACATTATCATAAAATTGTGGTATATTTTCACGATTAGAAACTCTATTTAATATTTTTTTGTAATATTCTATGTCTTCATTTGTAAGAGTACCATTAATCTTCTTATCCATTATAGTTCTATATGCATTAGATACAGTTGCTATATAATATAGACTTTTCATTCTACCTTCTATTTTATATGATTCAACTTTTAGATCCATAAGATCACTTATATAATCTATCATATTTAAATCTTTAGACGCTATCATAAAGTCTTCATCTGTACCATTATCAAATATAAATCTACATACTTGACTACATCCACCTCTATTAGAATCTCTACGTGTTACATAATTAGATAAAACACATCTTCCACTATAACTTGTACACATAGCTCCATGTATAAATACTTCAAGTTCAGTATCAATATTCTCTTTTATATATTTTATATCATCACGACTACATTCACGTGCTAAAACAACTCTATAAGCACCTAATTCTTTATAAAACTTAACTGTTTCTAAATTAGTAATAGATTTCTGTGTTGATATAAAAAACTTAGTCTTTAAATCTAATTTCTTTATAGCATCAATAACAGCAAAATCACTCACTATGAAACTATCTATACCTATTCTATCTAATTCTAATAAATAATTATCTAAATTACTTAAATCTTCATTATGAAATATCATATTAACAGTAACATATACTTTTTTACCTAAACTATGAGCAAATTTTACTCCTTCTTCTATTTCTTCTAAACTAAAGTTATTAGCATTAGCTCTTAAACTATAATCATATCCACCAATATATACAGCATCAGCACCATATATAAAAGCAAATTTAAGTCTATTTAAATCTCCAGCAGGTAATAATAATTCATAATTCATTTTAAATCACCTACCTTATATTTAATTTCATTTTCTAAGAAATAATAATCACATAATATAAGATTACATAATTCTTCTCTATCATAATTTCTAATAATCATTTTAGTAGTTATAGGATCTAAATTACTTAAATTAATAATAAGATTCATATTTAAATCTTTTAAATACTTAGAAGCACAAAATATCTTATCATAATATATAACACTACCATCTTCTTCTTTAATATCTAAAAATGTATTTGAAACAATCTCTCTTAATTTATAATTATTAGTTTCTTCTTTATTATAATATTTATTAAAATTACTTACTAAATGTCTTCTTGAATACATAAGTATATTTTTACCAGTATAAAAGTAATATAGATTAGAATTAGTATTTCTAAATATATCTTTTATCTCATTTATAGTTAAATCATTATTGATAACAACATTATTATAACCAATTTCTTTTAAATAATTAATTGCTCTATAATTAGATATAATATGATTTTCATATAGTATTATTCTATTTTTATCTATTATATCTGTAAGACCTATATCTTCTACCATAAATTTAATTTTTTCATTAAATAATGGATATATTTTTCTAAATTCATCTATTTTTCTATATAAAAATTTATTCATTATAACTGTAATATCATATATTTCACTCATTCTATTTATTTCTTTTATAGTAAAATATGTATCAAATCCTATACTATAACCTTCTAGGGGTAATATGAATTTACGTACTTTAAATGAACTTAATCTTTTACTATTAGGTATTATTATAAATTCTTTCTTTTGCATACTCCTAAAGTATCACCTACTTCTATAAATTCTACTTGAAATTCTTTATTTTCTTTTAGATATTCTATGAATTTCTCTATTTTTCTAACCATTTGTCTTAAATTTCTACTTTTTATTTCATTACTTTTACCAACATATCCATGAAAACTTAAGTTATCAATTATTATTATTCCATTTTGATTTAAGTTATTCATGAATTTTTCAAATATTTTTCTATTTTGACTTTTAGCGGCATCAATAATTATTAAATCATATTTATCTTCTGTATTATAGTCAAATGCATCCATAAGGTTTAATGAAATATTTTTTAAGTTACTTTTTTCTACATTTGATACAGCTTTTATGTATCTATTTTCATCTCTTTCTATACTTTCTATTTTATCTATACCAGTACTAGCAAAACATATTGTAGAGTATCCTATAGCTGTACCTATTTCTAATATTGTTTTTATATTATTTTCTTTTATAATTTTTTGTATTGTAGTAATAGTGTCCCTACTCATTATAGGAACACTATTATTTTCTCCATATTCACGTATTTCATCTATTAACTTGTATAATTTATCCATAATCCATCTCTCTTTAGTTGATTACATTTATTATTATGTTCTCTTTCTGTCTTAGTAAAGTATGTTTTACCATTTTTATCAGCCACGAAATAATAATAGTTATGATTTGTTGGTTCAAAAGCAGCAACTATACTTTCAAGTCCAGGATTACATATAGGACTTATTGGTAATTTCCCTGCCATACATGTACTTCTTGTATTATATTTATTACAACTATTTAATTCACTCATTTTAAGATCTCTTGAATAGTTATCTATCTTTTCAGCATAATAAGTAGTAACATCACTACCTAAACTCCATCCATCATTAAGTCTATTATAAAATACTCCAGCAACTCCCTTTCTATCATCAGCATTCCCAGCTTCAAGTTCAACTATAGATGCTAAAGTTAACATTTCATGAATACTATATTTACTACTATCTATTTGAGATTTATAAGGATTAAGCTTATCACTCATATTATCAAGTAGTTTAGAAAACACTTCTTCAAGAGTACTATTTTTATAAAACTCATACGTATCAGGATATAAATACCCTTCAAGTGAATAATATAAATCTTTATTTTTAATATCATTTGTTAAGAACCAATATTTATTTATTAAACTATCTAAATATTTACTATCACTTAATTTGCTAGTTATCTCTTTTTCAGTAAAATTAAAATTAGACGTAAGTATTCTAATATACTTTCTCATATTTTCCCCAGGCTTAAATGTAAGAGTAACAGTTTCCATAGTACTACTAGTACCATCTTCTAATTTACTAATTAAATCTTTTAATTTTAAGTTTTTATTAAGATTATATTCACCTGCTTCAAGTCCACTCTTAGGTGTATTTAATTTAATATATACTCTATATGCAAAAGTACTTCTAATTAACCCTTCACTTTTAAGTTTATTATATATCGTACTATAAGTATCATCACTATCTATAGTAAGCACCACTTCACTACTATTTTTACTTGGTGCAGATATCAAATAAAACCATCCCCCTAACATAATTAATATTATAGATATCAATAATACAATTATTATAATTAATTTCTTTTTCATTCTTTTACTCCTACTTTTGTAATGTATTTAATATTTTAGTTATAAATATAATATCATCCTTTTCTTTTATATTTTTAAGTTTAGTCATATTCCCTTTATCACTTATTTCATATGAACTTATAAAAGCACGTACTTCACCATCTTCATCTTCTAAATCATCTGTATATATTACATAATTTTTATTATTAGCACTTTCTATATTAAAAAGTATTCTATAATCTTTTTTTGTACCATTTTTGTCTTTTAAACTAAGGCAATTTTTTTTCATTATTACTCCTATCTAAATATGTTTGTAATATTATAGTTGATGCCATTTTATCTATAACTTTTCTTCTTTTCTTTCTTCTAGTATTATTACTTATAAGTATATTTTCAGCCTCTACTGTAGATAATCTCTCATCTTGCATAATAACATCTATATTAAACTCACTAGTAAGTTTACTTTTAAACTCATATGATATTATACTTCTTTTAGATTCAGTTCCATTCATATTAAGAGGATTACCTAGTATTATTTTAGTTATATTTTTTTCTTCTATTATTTCTCTAAGTCTAATAAATAGTTCTTCTTCTTTTTCATATCTTATTACTTCTAAAGGTGAAGATATTATATTACTTTTATCACTAATACTTACGCCTAGTGTTTTACTTCCTAAATCAAGCCCTAAGTATGGCATTACTTAATAAACTCCTCAAGCATTACTTCTAATATTTCTTCTATTTTAAACTCAAGTATTCTTCTTCTACATTCTTTATAACTTGAAATATACCCAGGATCACCACTAACTAAGTATGCGACTATTTGTTTAACTGGATTGTGTCCTCTTTCACTTAGATCCTCACATATACCAAGTAAAGTACTCCTAATATTATTATTAAGTATTGTTTTAGTATCTACAATAGTAGTTTTATCTTCCATAACATCACCTTCCATTTACATATTCTATCAAAATATATATACATTTTCAAGCGAACAAAATAAAAAATGAACATAAGTTCATTAATTATTGAATAACGACTTATTACCAGACACTTTTTTAAATTTATTAAAAGAGTACTTTTTATTGTAAGTACTCTTTCTTCTCTCTAAATTGATAAAATAAATTATATATACCAAGGAACGAGTTTTATCACAAAAATACTCAGATTATACCTAGTCCAAATCAAAAGTATCCGTCAATCAGTCAATAATATATGGATCAGCAAGTGTTCCATTTCCCCCACTAACCAAAGCTGTGGAGTTCAAGGAAACTACGGAACGCACGCCGCGATAGCTACCAGAATAATAGTAACCGAAATGGCTAGTGCCATCCAAACGAGATGAAGTAGACAGCCCGCCGGAAAAAAATGAGGGACTTAGGGTCCAGTACCAATACCCTGAGTGCGTATATACTTGAAAGTTATAATTATAATATAGACTTCCTGCATATGCTAGTTCATCTGCTGTTATTAGTCCTACTGGTGCGCTAAGTTTTTTATTTCCGTAAGTATTACTTGATAATGTAAATAAATCATTAGATTCATTAGTACATTTATAAGAAGG
>OIZL01000689.1_pt1 | contig 22809 bp, 16 predicted proteins | sample 1588541 | NCBI WGS metagenome assembly OIZL01 (sample SAMN03283285) | human gut metagenome | biome: human-associated habitat; material: feces | host: Homo sapiens | place: Peru | collected 2012 | reverse complement strand
TACCACAAGCGACTGTCCGGTGTGCATATCTCCCGCTACGAATACTTTGTCCGCGCTGGTTGCAAATTTACCGGGCGCTGTCTTAACATTGGTTCTTCCATCCAGCTCCAGCTTAAATGCGTCGGTCACGTACTTCTGGCTTCCCAGAAAACCTGCCGCGATCAGCACGATCTGCGCATCCAGAATCTTTTCGGAGCCAGCCACCTCTTTCATGTTCATGCGGCCGGTCTGCGGATCCTTTTCCCAGGTCAGTGAAACGATCTTGACTGCCTTCAGATTTCCGCTTTTATCTTTGATAAATTCTTTCACGGTCGACTCGTAGATCCGCGGATCATGACCGTACACAGCGATCGCCTCCTGCTGGCCGTAATCCGTCTTGCAGACCTTCGGCCACTCCGGCCACGGATTGTTCTGCGCTCTCTGATCTGGAGCCTTCGGCATCATCTCGATCTGGGTCACCGATTTTGCGCCATGCCGGATTGCCGTTCCCACGCAGTCATTGCCGGTATCACCACCGCCGATGATGACCACATCCTTATCCTTGGTATCTACATACTTTTTATCCTGAAAATCCGAATCCAGCAGACTCTTTGTGTTTCTGGTCAGAAAATCCACTGCAAAATAGATTCCCTTTGCGTCTCTTCCCGGCGCCGTAATGTCTCTCGGATTGGAGGAACCGCAGCAAAGCACTACCCGGTCAAATTCTTTCAGAAGTTTCTCTGCCTTGATGTCCTGACCGATGTTGGCTCCTGTCACAAACGTAATTCCTTCTTCTTCCATCACCTTGATCTTCCGGTCAATGATATGCTTCTCCAGCTTCATATTCGGGATTCCATACATCAGAAGCCCGCCGATCCTGTCTGACCGTTCAAAGACTGTCACATGATGTCCTCTTTTGTTAAGCTGGTCTGCCACCGCAAGTCCGGACGGGCCGCTTCCCACAACTGCCACCTTTTTGTCGGTTCTCACCTTCGGCGGATTTGCCTTGGCATAACCTTTTTCATAAGCATTCTCAATGATCGCATACTCGTTTTCCTTGGTGGAAACCGGATCACCGTTCAGTCCGCAGGTACAGGCTGCCTCGCACAACGCCGGACACACTCTTGAGGTAAATTCCGGGAAGTTGTTGGTCTTGTGCAGTCTCTTATACGCCTGCTCCCAGTTGCCTGTGTACACCAGATCATTCCATTCCGGCACCAGATTGTGCAGCGGACAGCCGGAGGTCATCCCGCACAGCGTCATGCCTGCCTGACAGAACGGCACACCGCAGTCCATACATCGCGCCCCTTGAAGCCGCTGCTCTTCCATGGACAAATGCTCATGAAATTCATTAAAATTCTTAATGCGCTCTTTCGGACTTACGTCCTTGCTGACTTTGCGCTCATAATCCATAAATCCAGTTGGTTTTCCCATGCTCTTATCTCCTTTCCCATCAGGCCTTTGTCTTCTGGTTTGCATAGAACGCCTCGATCTGTGCCTGCTCGGCGCTCAAGCCTTTTTCTTCCATCTGCACGATCAGTTTGAGCATTCTCTCGTAATCGTGTGGAATGATCTTCTTGAATTTCGGCAGATACTCTCCGAAATTGTCCAGAATCTCTTTTCCTTTGACAGAATTGGTATAAGCAACATGTTCTTTGATCATTTCCTTGAGTTCCAGCACATCGTACTTGGATGTGATCTCATAGGAGGAAACCATCTCTTTGTTGGTCTTGGTATACAGGTCATTGTTCTCATCCAGGACATAAGCGATACCGCCGCTCATTCCGGCTGCAAAGTTCTTGCCGACAGACCCGATAATTACCACGCAGCCGCCCGTCATATACTCGCAGCCATGGTCACCCACGCCCTCTACAACCGCATGAGCACCGGAGTTACGGACGCAGAAACGCTCGCCTGCCACACCGTTGATAAACGCTTTTCCGGAGGTTGCCCCGTAGAGTGCCACATTACCGATAATGATGTTTTCATCCTGCTTGAACTTCGTTCCCTTCGGCGGGTAAACCACCAGCTTGCCACCGGAAAGCCCTTTTCCGAAGTAGTCGTTGGAATCGCCGACCAGTTCCAGCGTCAGTCCTTTCGGGATAAAAGCACCGAAACTCTGACCGCCGGATCCATTACAGAGAATACGGTAGGTATCCTCCTCCAGCGTGTCGCCAAATCTTCTGGTGATCTCCGAACCAAAGATGGTTCCGAAGGTACGGTCCGTGTTCTTGACATCCACCTCCAGGCTTCTCTTCTGTCCGCTCTCAAGCGCTTTGGAAAGCTGCTTTAAGAGCACCTTTTCATCCAGCGTCTTCTCCAGCTCAAAATCATAAACCTGTTTCGGATCGAAAATACATTTTTCCTTACTTCCCTCGTAGGGATTTTCCAAGATCTGGCTCAGGTCGACCTTCTTCTGGCGCTCTGTCAGATTTTCTTTTACCTTCAAAAGATCGGTACGGCCAACCAGCTCATCGACGGTACGTACACCGAGCTTTGCCATATATTCCCGCAATTCCTGTGCGATAAAGCGCATGAAGTTTTCCACATACTCCGGTTTTCCCTTAAAGCGTTTACGCAGCTCCGGGTTCTGGGTAGCCACGCCGACCGGACAGGTATCCAGGTTGCAAACTCTCATCATCACACAGCCCATCGTTACAAGCGGTGCTGTCGCAAAACCGAACTCCTCCGCTCCGAGGATCGCTGCGATCGCAACGTCACGCCCGCTCATCAGCTTACCGTCTGTCTCGATACGAACCTTGTTGCGCAGACCGTTCTGGATCAATGTCTGGTGTGTTTCTGCCAGACCAAGCTCCCACGGAAGTCCCGCATTGTGGATCGAGTTACGCGGTGCTGCGCCTGTACCGCCATCGTAGCCGGATACCAGAATAACCTGTGCTCCCGCCTTGGCAACACCGGCAGCGACCGTTCCGACTCCCGCCTCCGATACCAGTTTTACGGAAATACGGGCTTTTGTATTTGCATTTTTCAAGTCGTAAATTAACTGCGCCAGATCTTCAATAGAATAAATATCATGGTGCGGCGGCGGGGAGATCAAGCCTACGCCAGGCGTAGAATGTCTGGTCTTCGCGATCCACGGATAAACCTTGCCGCCCGGCAGATGTCCGCCTTCGCCCGGTTTTGCTCCCTGTGCCATCTTGATCTGGATCTCCTGCGCGCTGTTCAGATACTCGCTGGTCACGCCGAAACGTCCCGATGCCACCTGCTTGATCGCAGAACACCGGTTAAGTCCGTCTGCCCCCAGCGTCAGTCTCTCTTTGTCTTCTCCGCCCTCGCCGGAATTGGATTTGCCGTGCAGTCTGTTCATGGCGATCGCCATCGTCTCATGCGCTTCCTTGGAAATCGATCCATAGGACATCGCGCCCGTCTTGAATCTGGTCACGATCGTATCGACGCTCTCCACTTCCTCGATCGGAACTGCCTTTTTCGGATAGTTGAAATCCATCAGTCCCCGCAGGTTCTTTATGCTGTCCTCATTTGTGACAGCCGCCGTATACTGCTTGAACATCTCGTAGTCCCCGCGTCTTGTGGACTCCTGCAAAAGATGGATCGTCTCCGGATTGTAAAGGTGCTCGTCCGCACCGCTTCTCATCTGGTGATGTCCCGGGTTGTCCAGCGTCAGGTCTGTGGAAAGACCAAGCGGATCAAACGCCATGGAATGTAACGTATCGACCTCTTTTTCAATATCCTTCAAGGTGATACCGCCTACGCGGCAGACTGTATTGGTAAAATACTTGTTGATCACTTCCTTATCGATACCGATTGCCTCAAAGATCTTGGATCCCTGATAAGACTGGATCGTAGAAATACCCATTTTCGATGCGATCTTCACAATGCCATGCAACACCGCCGCATTGTAATCATTGACGGCTGCATAGTAGTCCTTGTCCAGCATATGATTGTCGATCAGCTCCTTGATCGTCTCCTGCGCCAGATACGGATTGATCGCGGAAGCACCGAAGCCCAGCAGCGTTGCAAAATGATGTACCTCACGCGGCTCTGCAGACTCCAGAATGATGTCGACGCTGGTTCTCTTTTTCGTACTGACCAGATGCTGCTGCAAAGCAGAAACGGCAAGCAGCGAGGGAATCGCCACACGGTTCTCATCCACACCACGGTCCGAAAGGATGATGATGTTGGCACCGTCACGGTAGGCTCTGTCCACCTCTACAAAAAGCCGGTCGATCGCCTTCTCCAGGCTGGTGTTCTTATAATAGGTAATCGGAATGACCTCGACCTTAAAGCCCTCCGCCTTCATATTCTTGATCTTCAAAAGGTCGGTGTTGGTCAGGATCGGATTGTGCACCTTCAGCATATTACAGTTTTCCGGCACTTCCTCCAGCAGGTTTCCGTCTTTGCCAAGATAGACCGTCGTGGATGTCACGATCTCCTCACGGATCGCATCGATCGGCGGGTTTGTCACCTGCGCAAAGAGCTGCTTAAAGTAGTGGAACAGCGGATGATGCGCTTTGGACAACACCGGGAGCGGTGTGTCCACTCCCATCGCAGCGATCGCCTCCGTACCGTTCTTTGCCATCGGCAGGATGCTCGATTTTAATTCCTCATAAGTATAACCGAATGCCTTCTGCATCCGCTGTCTCTCTTCATAGGTAAACTCCGGCACGCGCTGGTTCGGGATCTTGAGATCCTTCAGGGCAACCATCTGGCTGTCGATCCACTCGCCGTACGGCTGCGCGGAAGCATATTTTTCTTTCAGTTCATCGTCATCGATCACACGGCCTGCCACGGTGTCCACCAAGAGCATTTTGCCGGGATGAAGTCTCTCTTTTTCCACGATCTTCGACGGATCGATGTCCAGTACGCCAACCTCCGAAGAAAGGATCAGCGTGTCGTCTTCGGTGATCAGATACCTTGAAGGACGCAGGCCGTTCCGGTCAAGCACAGCCCCCATGATATCTCCATCGGAAAACAGGATCGACGCCGGGCCGTCCCACGGCTCCATCATCGTCGCATAATATTGGTAGAAATCCTTTTTCTTCTGGGACATGGTCTTGTTGTTTTCCCAGGGTTCCGGGATCGTGATCATGACTGCCAGTGGAAGCGGCATACCGCTCATCACAAGGAATTCCAGCGTATTGTCAAGCATCGCCGAATCGGATCCGGACGCATTGATCGCCGGAAGGATCTTGTGCATCTGCCCGGTCAGATGCTCCGACTCCATATTTTCCTCACGGGCCTGCATTTTATCTGCGTTGCCGCGAATGGTGTTGATCTCTCCGTTGTGCACGATAAAACGGTTCGGATGCGCTCTCTCCCAGCTCGGATTCGTGTTGGTTGAGAAACGGGAGTGGACGATCGCGATCGCCGACTCATAATCCTTATCCTGTAAATCGGAAAAGAATGTTCGAAGCTGTCCTACCAGAAACATACCCTTGTAGACAATGGTACGGCTCGATAAGCTGACCACATATGTCACATCGGTGGACTGCTCAAAGGTTCTTCTCAAAATATATAGTTTTCTGTCAAAGTCGATTCCCTTCTCCGTGTGCGCCGGCTTCTGGATAAACGCCTGCATAATGCAGGGCATACACTCTACTGCCTTGTGTCCCAGCACAGACGGCACGGTCGGAACCTGTCTCCATCCAAGGAATTTCAATCCTTCCTTCTCTGCAATGATCTCAAACATTTTCTTTGCCTGATTGCGCTGCAGCTCATCCTGCGGGAAAAAGAAATTGCCAACGCCATACTCACGCTCTCCGCCAATTTCAATTCCCAGCTCTTTCGTGACCTTTTTCATAAACTTGTGCGGTACCTGCGTCAGAATACCGACACCATCACCTGTCTTGCCCTCAGCATCCTTACCGGCTCTGTGCTCCAGATTTTCCACGATCCGAAGCGCGTTTTCCACGATCGCGCGGCTCTTCTGTCCCTTAATATTCACGCAGGCTCCGATACCGCAGTTATCATGTTCGAACTCTGCACGGTGCAGTGGTGCTTCCGGCACTGTCATTCTCGCGTCAAACATATGAAACCTCCTATTTCCCTCAATCTGTAAAAAGGCTGCTCCGGCGAGCAAACTTTTTTGCCCACTACATACGAGCATTTCCCCACTTACATAAAAAAGGTCGCAAAGGGAACGTACACCGCTCCTTTGCGACCTGCAAGTTTACTATACACCTATCGTCTGATCTTGTAAATAAGAAATATTAGGTGAATTGTCAGATAATTTGACAATTTGATTATTATTCATTTATTTGCGCTCAATTGTTTTAATTGTTTGTTGTATTTATTTGTTTTACGCACAATACGCTCCTGTCATATAGTAAAATGAGTTCTCTTTTTTTATTTTTTCTGCTCCCTGCTCCTTCTCCCGACCAGAGCAAGCACCCCCGCCGTGACAAGCAGCAGCCCTGCTGCCACGGGAGCCGTAAACAGTCGTTCATGGAGTCCCGATGCCTGCGCTGTCAGATAAACTGTCAGATTGGCAGTCATATGAAAAAGGCACGGAATCTCAAACCGTCCCATTCTCTCATAGAGATATGCCATCAGCACACCCATCAGCGTCCCGTATATCCCCTGCACCATATTTCCATGATACAGACCAAACAGCACGCCGGAAAGCAGGATTGCCATCCCCGGCGGAAAATCTTTCCTCATCCTGTTAAAAAGTATCCCGCGGAACACGACTTCCTCCGCAAGCGGCGACACGATCCCATACAGCAGGATTCCGACAAGCAGCGGCACCGCATACTGATCCTTCGCCACGCTCTGATAGCTTTCCGACTGCTGTGCCGCTCCGCTCAGTGAAAACAGAATGTTCAGGCCTACGGAGGATGTAAATCCGGCTGCCACGGTCAACAGACCGTCTGGCAGGCTTCTTCTGTCTGTTTCAGAAGCGTTCTGCGCAAGTTCCTCCCGCAGGCTCTTTCCAAGCGGCAGGATACCGACCAGCATACCGAGCCCGCCCAGTATTCCCGTGACAGCCGCCTGCTGCGTCTCCAGTCGCTGCGGCCAGTCTCCGCCGGCCAGTCCTGCCACCCCTTTCAGCAGGAAAAACAACAGCACAAAGGCAGCATTGTATACCAGATAATAAACGGCAAACGGCCCGAAAATCCTCAGTATTTTCTGTCCGCCCGTTCTCATGCCATCAAGACCTCCCCCAGCTTTTCAACGCTCGGCGCGATCACCTCCGCACCTGCCTCTTCCAGTTCGCCTGGCTGCGCATAGCCGTATGCCACCGCTACTGAAACGATCCCGTACTCTTTTGCGCCTTCGACATCAAATTTGCGGTCGCCGACCATGGCTATGCAGGCTTCTTCTGCCCCATCGCCCGTCTGTTGCCCCGCTGTTCTCCGCTCTGCATACTGTTTCCGTTCTTCGAAGAGTTTTTCCGGCAGAAGCTGTCTGAGCGCCTCCTCCACAACCTCTTCCTTGCGCGACCGTCTGCCGTCCAGTTCGCTGCCAACGATCACATCAAAATACGATTCGATCGAAAAGTGGGCAAGGATCTGTCTCACGTATACGGTTGGTTTGCTGGACGCGATTGCCAGCTTTCTGCCCGCCTGTTTCAGACTGCTCAGCACCTCGGGGATCCCCGGGTACACCTTGTTTTCAAAGAGTCCCTTCACGCTGAACCGCTCCCGGTAAAATGCGATCGCCTGCTCTGCCTGCTCCTCGCTCATCCCGTAGAATGTCATGAAGCTGTCCAGCAGCGGCGGCCCGATAAAGGGCTCCAGCCTGTCCAGATCCGGTTCTTCAATTCCCATTTTATGTAAACCATATTGAACGCACGTAGTGATCCCGATCTTAGGATCCGTCAGCGTGCCATCCAGATCAAACAGAATATACTGATACATCGTTTCTCCTCCACTATCCTTCCGGCATACAGACCGAAAAAATTTCCTTGCGTCTCTGGCAACAGCCTTCCGCCTTGCCGTTATTTTCACTCCTCTTCCTTCATAGTACCGGCGTTTCTTCATCACCGCACCGCCCGGAAGCATCTCCTTCATTGTAGCAGAAGCCTGAAAGAATAGCCAGCTTCCCGTCGATTTCTTTGTTGACTTTCCCGGCAATATCCACTATAGTAGGTTTCGTAAACAAACTGAATAACTTGCTAGGGGAGTAATCGCTGAGACTGAAAGACCGCCTGCACCGCAGACAGTTCTTTCTAACCCTCATTACTTGAACCGGATAATACCGGCGTAAGGAAGCACCGATACAGCACCGTCCCGCATGGGATGGATCCTGCCGTGTCATCTCCCCTCCTTGCTATTCCCAAAGACAAAGGAGGTTTTTTTATGTTGTACAATGTTGTTGTCAATGACTGGGACGAGACAACTTACGTCCCTACCACCCTTGGAAATGTTCTTCTGGTGGTCGTGATCCTGGCTCTGCTTGCCGGCGCCGTGCTTTTTGCCCGGAAGGTCGCTGCCCGTCAGCGCGTCCTTGCCGATCCATCTGCAAAGTCTGCTGCCAAAAGCAGCTTTCTCACGATCAAGCAGCTTGCCTTCTGCGCTATGGCCATCGCCCTTGGAACCGTTCTTTCTGAGATCAAGCTGTTCCACTTCCCGACCGGCGGTTCCATCACGCTGCTCTCAATGCTTGTGATCTGTCTGCCCGGCTATTTCTTCGGGGTTGGCGCCGGACTGCTGACCGCTGTTGCCTACGGTGTTTTTCAGCTTCTGTTAAACCCCTATGTGCTCTATCCGATGCAGCTTGTGGTCGACTATCTGCTCGCCTTTGGCGCGCTTGGCCTGTCCGGTCTTTTTGCAGGCTCCAAACACGGTCTGATCAAGGGCTATCTCACTGGCATTTTCGGACGTTACATTTTTGCCGTGCTCTCTGGCTGGATTTTCTTTGGCGCCTATGCGTGGGAGGGTTGGGATCCGCTTCCTTACTCTCTTGTATACAACGCGATCTACATTTTCTCGGAGGCGCTTCTCACAGTCGCGATCCTGTGTATTCCTCCGGTAAGCAATGGAATCGGACGCATCAAAAAAATGGCTCTCAATTAGCATACGCTGCAAGACGCACATAAACAAAAACGACCTTCAACCGTCCGGATCTGCTCCGGTCTTTGAAGGTCGTTCTCTTTTCTTCTACTTAACTTCCCGCGCCTCTACGTCCACGGCTCCTGCCTCCTGACGCGCCATCTTGACCGTGTGGGAAACTCTCGACACGATCCACACGTTGGAAAGGCCATCATAGATCAGGAAGATGCCGATCAGCATCACCACGGTATCTAACGCGGCAAACGGTCTGCAGATCAGCAGGATTCCAAAGCCGATCGTCAGGATCGCAAGGATCAGCGCCAGCCACCACATGGAATACTTTCCTTTGCAAAGCGTGATCGTCTGCTGTATGTTGTTGACTCCATGGATCACGATCAGGATTCCTACGATGATCGGTATGATCGCCAGCACCTTGCCCGGCGTAGCGACGATCCAGATTCCCACCACAGCAAGTATGATCCCCAGGATCAGATTGCTCTGCGTATACATACTGCCGTCATGGTACAGGAAAAAGCTCGCCAGCCGGATGACGCCGCACAGGATCAGCACCACGCCGATCGCAATACAGACGATCTGCATGGAGATATCCGGCCAGATCACCAGCACCAGTCCCAGTGCCGCACAGAGCAGCGATGACAAGATCATGTTGGATTTTACCTTCTTTAGTATTTTTTCCATAGTTCCCTCCCTTTCTGTACAGATTCCATATACCGCTTTATCTGTATCCTATGTCTCTTCCTTTGCCTGCCCTCTGCCGGAAACGATCCGGTAAAACAGATAGCCGAGCGATGCGCCAAGGCAGTTGAGCAGGATATCATCCACATCGAATGCGCCGAACGCACTGAAAAGCTGAAACACCTCAATTCCAAGCACAAACGCGAACGCACAGGCAAGCATCCCCAGATACCCCCAGTTCTTTTTGGTGATCAGCGGAAACAGCATGCCAAACGGGATCAATACGACGATATTTCCCAAAAGGTTTTCCGCGCTGTTCAGCTTGTAGGAATACTCGATATACATTTTGATCGTCTTAAACGGCGTAAAATTCGCGGTGCTCAGTCCTTCCAGGATCACATCCTTCTTCCAGGACGCGGCGATCGCCTGCAGTTTCTGTATCGGATATTTAAAGATAAAAACTTTGATGACAAACAATATATAAAATACAAAAAAGATCCTTACGTTTCTCTGCTTCAATATCCGACTCTCCCGCTCTTTTCTAATGGCTTACTTCCCACGGATTCTCTGCGCCTTCCATAAACAGCTTACAGCTTTTCAGCGAATCCTTTACCACCGTCTCCACATAGTTCTCCGTATAGAAGGCCATGTGATGGGAAACCGTCACATTCGGGAAACTGCGAAGCAGTGCAAGCTCCTTATTCTTTAATATATCCGATTTGTGATCATAATAGTATAGTCCGAATTCATTTTCTACTACATCAAGACCTGCCGCACCGATCTTTCCGTTCTCGATCGCCTCGATAAAGGCGTCCGAATCGATCAGCGCACCTCTTGCAGTATTGACGATGATCACGCCGTCCTTCATCCTGCCCATCGTCTCTTCGTTGATCAGATGGTAATTCTCATCCGTAAGCGGCGTATGAAGGGTGATCACATCCGACTCCCGGATCAGCTGATCCAGCGGAACATACTCCACCATCTTTTTGACTTCGTCTTTTTCATACAGATCATACGCCAGGATCCGGCATCCGAATCCGGTCAGGTTTGCGATCACGGTCGCGCCGATCCTTCCGGTTCCAACCACGCCCACGGTCAGATCCTTGAGTTCTTTTCCTTTCAGACCTGCAAGCGTAAAATCCTGGATTTTTGTTCTTTCAAGAATGGCGTTCATCTTGCGGATGGACATCAGAATGAGCATGACCGCGTAATCTGCCACTCCGTGGGGACCGTAGGGTGCATTGCCTACCTTAATTCCGTACTTTGCCGCCGCCTGGAGATCAATGTGATCATAACCGATGGTTCTCGTCGTGATGTATTCCACTCCTTTTTCGTGAAAAGCCTTGATCAGCGACTCATCGATCTTGGAAGTGATCACGTCCACGCACCGGCTTCCCGTACACAGATCCACGTTGGAAAGCGTAGGCGCCTCCCCGCACAAAACCAGATCCATGCCGAGCTCCTTCGCATACTTCTCGAACAGCTCCTTTTCATCAAACGGCCTGCAATTATACACTGTTACCTGCATTTTCAGCACCTCTTTCTCCGGCTATTTCTTCCGGTCTTCTTTTTTATTTCGATCCCAATCCTCTTTTTTACTCATAAATTTTTTGATGATCGGCGGTTCCTCGATCTTGAGCTGGGACGCCTCCTCAAGCTGCTCGATCTCTGAATCCTCCTGCGAGAGTTCCTGCTGATAGGTATCCTTGACTTCCCTCTCGTAGTCTGTCACGATCGCCATGTCCTCCGGTCGTATCCTGCGGAACCGGTTAAACCCTGCCACCAGGATCTTCACACTCTGTCTGGTCGTCTCAAAGACGCCCTCCTCATACAGATTCGCTATGATAATACCGATCGGCACTGCAAAGATCATGCCTACCACACCGCCTATTTTATACCCAATATAAAGAAGAAACAAGGTGGGAATCGCATCGACGCCGATGGAATCTCCCACGATCTTCGGCTGGATGATCTGTCTGACAAGCTGTCCGACCAGCCAGATGATCACAAGCCCGAAGGTCATCCGGTAATCTTTTCCCAGAAAAGCGATCACTGCCCACGGGATCATCACGGTTCCGGTGCCAAATACCGGCAGAAAGTCCAGAAAAGCAATACCGAGTCCTACCAGAAGCGCATACTTCACGTTCAGGATCAGCAGACCGATCACCAGAAGCAGATAGATCCAGCACTCGATCTTGAACTGCGCCTTAAAATAACCGCCGATCGCCTTGCGGAAGCTCCGCTTGATCAGCTCGAAGTTGTAGCGGATGCTCGCCGGGACATATTTCTCTGCCACCTGCGCCATATAACCCTTGTCCGCCACGAAAAAGTATGCCGAGAGCAGACAGATGATCAAAGCCATAATGATATCCGGGATCTGTTTCGCCACATTGCCGACTGCCTCAAAGGTCGGCGCGCTGATATTTCCGATGATCCCCTCGAAGTAGGTTCCCATCTCAGAGGTGATCTTCTGGATCTTGTCCTGCACATCGCCCGGCAGCTTGACGTAGAGAACCTCCAGACTTTTTCCCACCTGATTGAACTCGTCCAGAACGATCTCCCACAGCTTGGGCACCTCATTGATAAAGCCGATCCCTTCCTTGACCAGCTTGGCGCCGATCAAGTATACCGCCAGCACGACCACGGCGATAACGGCAATGATCACGATCGCCGAGACGGCTTTTCTCTTGACCTTAAGCTTCTCTTCAAAAAAGCGCACCACCGGAGCCGCGATCAGCGAGATCAGCCAGCCCACGATAAACGGCATGAAGAACACGATGCACTTCGGCACCAGAAAAATGCAAAGCAGCAGGATCGCCAGCGCCGTTACCAGATTCAATATCACTTTTAAATAGGTTTTAAAAGATTGTCTCATAAACTTTTCCCCTTTATATTATGTCAACCTTTATCCATCATGGAATCGATCAGATCGTAGATTTCCTCCCGCCCCTGCTTATTCAACGCAGAATACGGAAGCACCTGCGTTCCCTCCTCTACCTGCAAGGTGTCGCAGATCAGCTTCGTCTGTTTGGCGATCTGGCTTCTCTTGATCTTATCCAGCTTTGTCGCAATGATGATCGGTTTGTAGCCTCTCTCGAGGATCCAGTCATACATGATCCGGTCGTTCTCCGAAGGCGCATGACGGATGTCGATCAACAGAAACACGGCGAGGATCTTTTTCGACTGATGAAGATAGTCCTCGATCAGCTTGCCCCACTGTGCCTTCACTGCCTCGTTTGCCGTAGCATATCCGTATCCCGGCAGATCGACAAAGTACAGTTCGCCGTTCACATTATAATAGTTGATGGTCTGCGTCTTCCCCGGCTGGGAACTGGTCCTCGCCAGAGATTTCCGGTTCATCAGTCCGTTGATGAGCGAGGATTTCCCGACATTGCTCTTCCCCGCAAAGGCGATCTCCGGAAGCGTATTTTCCGGAAGCGTACTGGTGATCCCGCACACCGTCTCCAGATTCACATTCTTGATAACCATATTTTTTCTCCTCTTATCTTACCAGAGCTTTCTCTGCCACCTGATCCATCGTCTCGACAAAACAGATCTCCAGCCCCTCCAAAATCTCCCGGTCGATCTCGTCGACGTCCTTTTCGTTGTCCTTCGGCACAAGCACGGTGCGCACACCAGCCATCTTTGCCGCGAGCAGCTTCTCCTTGAGCCCGCCGATCGGAAGTACCTTTCCGCGCAGCGTGATCTCCCCGGTCATAGCCAGATCCGCCCGCACCGGCAGCATGGTGACCGCCGAGAGGATTGCTGTTGCCATCGTGATGCCGGCTGACGGCCCGTCCTTGGGAACCGCCCCCTCCGGGATATGCAGGTGAAAATCTTTCTTTGAAAACATCTCCTCCGATACCGCATAGCGCTCGCTGACGGAACGGACGTAACTCATGGCGATCCGGGCAGACTCTTTCATCACATCTCCCATTTGACCGGTATAGTCAACCTCGCCTTCCCCGGGCATGATATTGACCTCGATCTGCAACGTATCGCCACCCACGCTGGTCCATGCCAGCCCGCGCACAATGCCGATCTCCGGCTTCTCATTGATCTTGTCGTCGCTGTATTTATGCTTTCCAAGGTAGTCTGTCAGGTTTTGTGCCGTCACTGTCAGCCGTGTGCCTGTCGCCTCCTCCGGGCGCTCCCCGCCTGTCGTCTGCTCACCGGTCAGCTCTCTGCCCTCTTCCCCGGCGTTCTGTGCCAGCCGCCGCTCCAGGATCTTCCGCGCTTCCTTCCGGCAGATCGCGCCGATCTGTCTCTCCAGGCCACGCACACCGGCCTCCCTTGTGTAATACCTTATGATATCCCGCAGTGCGTCGTCGCTGATCTCCAGCTCCTGCGGCGTGATCCCGTTCTTTTCAAGCTGCTTTCTGACCAGATGCTCCCGCGCGATGTGGAACTTCTCGTTCGTCGTATAGCTGCTGATCTCGATCAGCTCCATACGGTCCAGAAGCGGTCTTGGGATCCCGTCTGTGCTGTTGGCTGTCGCCAGGAACAACACCTCCGAAAGATCCATCGGGATCTCCACATAGTGATCGCGGAAGGCGCTGTTCTGCTCTCCATCGAGCACCTCCAGCAGCGCAGCCGAGGGATCTCCCTTGTAGTCGCTGCTCACTTTATCGATCTCATCCAGAAGCAGCAGCGGGTTCTTCACGCCAGCCTGCCGCAGCGCGCCTGTGATCCTGCCAGGCATCGCCCCCACATAGGTCTTGCGGTGTCCGCGGATCTCCGCCTCGTCCCTCACGCCTCCGAGGCAGATCCGGACATATTTCTTGTTCAGCGCCTCCGCCACACTCCGCGCGATCGAGGTCTTACCGGTTCCGGGCGGCCCCACCAGACAGATGATCGGGCTCTGCCCCTTTCCGGTCAGCACACGTACCGCCAGATATTCCAGAATCCGCTCCTTCACCTTGGTGAGTCCGTAGTGCTGTTCGTTTAAAAGTTTCTCCGCCTGTGCCATATCCACGCTGTCGCGGGAGGTCTTATCCCACGGAAGCTCCAGAAGCGTTTCTATGTACGCGCGTTCCACTGCGCTCTCCGAACTGCTTCCCGCCACATTCTTATACCGGTCGATCTCCTTGCGGATCTTTTCTTTGACTTCTTCCTTCGCCGTCAGCTGATCGACTTCCTTCAGAAACCTTGCCACATCCGAGTCGGTATTGTTGTCGCCCAGCTCTTCTTTGATATACTGCATCTGTTCCCGCAGGATATAGTCCCTCTGGTTCTTGTCGATCCGCTCCCGCACCTGTGTCGCCAGATCATTTTTGATCCTGGTGATATCCGCCTCCTTCGTCAGGATCCCGGTGAGCACTTCAAAGCGCTCTTTCACCTGCACGGCGCTCAGCACCTCCTGCTTCCTCTGGAAATCCATCGGAATATTGATCGTAATGCAGTCCAGCAGCTCTCCCAGAGCCATTGCGTCGTTCATCTGGTCGCTGGCCGCCTTTCCGATCTTCGGATAGCACGCCTGATACTTTGCAAACGCCTCTTTGACTATTCTGGTCATTGCCTCTTCGGTATCCTCGTCAATGTCACTCATGTCATCTCTCAGAAGTGACACAGTTGTCATAAGATAGTTTTCGGTGTTTTGAAAGCCTTGCAGGCCTGCTCTTGCGACGCCCTCCACCAAAACCCGCACGATGCGGCCTGGCAGTTTATTGACTTGTTTGATCAACGCAAGCGTACCCACCTCGTAGACATCATCGAACCCGGGATCTTCCACATCCGGATCCTTCTGCGTCACCACCAGCACACGCTGGTCAGCCAGCATCGCACGCTCCACCGCCTCGATGGATTTGCCGCGGTTTAAGTCGAAGTGAATGACCATTCCCGGAAGGATCGTCATTCCGCGGAGCGCTACCGTCGGGAGCACCTCCAGCTCCGGGATATCTATATAATCTGCATAAGATTCTATCTTTGCCTTGTTTTCGTTGTTTTCTCTTTCCATTCTGTTATGTTCTGTCCTTGTTTTCGTTCTCGTCTTTGCAAAAAACGCCGCCTGTTAAACGGCGACGTTTTGTTGTTTTGTTATGCTCCTACGCTCTCTGCGCCCGGAGTCCGCTGTCTCTGTACGTCACGCGTGGTTTTTCTGTTCCGTCCACCGCTTCCTTCGTCAGAATACATGTTGCGATATTGTCATCCGATGGAATCTCATACATGATATCCATCATTACTTTTTCCATAATGGAACGAAGACCTCTCGCGCCGGTCTTGCGCTCAAAGGCAAGCCTTGCGATCTCTTCTACCGCGTCATCTTCCACTTCCAGATCCACCTCGTCAAACTCAAACAGCTTCTTGTACTGCTTGATGATCGCATTCTTGGGCTCTTTCAGGATCCGTACCAGCGCCTGTCTGTCCAGACCGTCCAGTGTGACCGTGATCGGCACACGCCCGATGAACTCCGGGATCAGTCCGAACTTCATCAGATCCTGCGGGGAAACCTCCTTGAGGATTGCCCCTACCTCCTTACCGCTTTTCTGGGTGATCTCTGCGTTGAAGCCGATCGAATTGCGGTCAAGCCTCTCCTCCACGATCTTCTCGAGCCCGTCAAAGGCTCCTCCACAGATAAACAGGATGTTGGAGGTATCTATCTGGATCAGCTCCTGATGCGGGTGCTTTCTTCCACCCTGCGGCGGAACACTGGCAACCGTTCCCTCGATGATCTTGAGCAGAGCCTGCTGTACGCCCTCTCCCGATACGTCACGGGTGATGGAGACGTTTTCGCTCTTCTTTGTGATCTTGTCGATCTCGTCGATATAGATGATCCCGTACTGCGCTCTCTCAATATCATAGTCCGCTGCCTGGATCAGTTTCAGCAGGATATTTTCCACATCCTCGCCTACATAACCAGCCTCCGTCAGCGTTGTCGCATCAGCGATCGCAAACGGTACGTTGATGATCTTCGCCAGCGTCTGCGCCAGATAGGTCTTGCCGGAGCCGGTCGGACCTACCATGATGATATTGCTCTTCTGAAGCTCCACCCCGTCGTCATCCTGCTGGGCTGTCACTCTCTTATAGTGATTGTAGACGGAAACCGCCAGAACCTTCTTGGCCTCCTCCTGTCCGATCACATAATCGTCCAGAAATTTTTTGATCTCCACCGGTTTTAAGAGATTGATCTCCATCTCTTCTGTTTCCGGTTCTTCCTCGTACTCTTCTTCGATAATATCCGCACAGATATCCACACACTCATCACAAATATAGACTCCTGCAGGACCCGCGATCAGCTTTTTGACCTGATCCTGCGTTTTGTTACAAAAAGAGCATCTTACTTTGTCATCAGAATTCTTACCTGCCATTCCTTACAATCCATACCCTTCTTTTTATTTGCCTGCATTGTCATGGTTCGCGATCACGCGGTCGATGAGTCCGTATGCTGCCGCCTCTTCTGCGGATTTCCAGTTGTCACGCTCCGTGTCCGCGGCGATGATATCATAGTCCTGACCCGTATTAGCTGCCAGGATCTTGTTGAGCTTTTCCTTGGTCTGCAAAATATGCTTGGCCGCGATCTCGATCTCCGTCGCCTGTCCCTGCGCACCGCCGAGAGGCTGATGGATCATGATCTCCGCGTTGGGAAGCGCATATCTCTTTCCCTTCGCGCCGCCTGCCAGCAAAAAGGCTCCCATGCTGGCCGCCATACCGATACATACGGTAGAAACATCACACTTTACAAACTGCATGGTGTCATAGATCGCCATGCCTGCTGTCACAGAACCGCCCGGGCTGTTGATATACAGGTGAATATCCTTCTCCGGGTCTTCCGATTCCAGAAACAGCATCTCTGCCACGATCACGCTGGCAGATGCCTCTGTCACTTCCTCACCGAGGAAAATGATCCTCTCTTTTAATAATCGTGAATAAATATCATAAGAGCGCTCGCCCTTGGACGTCTGCTCTATGACATAAGGTACTAATGGCATGATTATCCCTCCATTATTGATTATGCTTCGGCTTTCTCTTCCTTTGCTGCCTTGTCAGCCTTCTCTGCTGTCTTTTTCGGCTTTGTCTCCTTCGCATTGTCTGCTACGAACTCTGCTGCCTTTCTGACTGCCAGATCCTGCATAATATTCTTCTTTTCTCTGTCGCCCAGAAGCTCCTTCACCTTATCAAGCTCCATCTGATAGATGTCTGCCATGTTCTGAAGCTCTTTTTCATACTCTTCCTCTGTTGCCTCAAGATTCTCAGCCTTTGCGATCGCCTCAAGCACCAGTCTTGCCTTGATACGCTCCTCAGCCTGCGGCTTTACCTGCTCGAACATCTGCTGATAGCTGGAGCCTGTGAACTGGAAGTACTGCTCCATGGTAAGTCCCTGCATCGAAATCCGCTGTGCGAACTCGTCCAGCATCTGCTTCTGCTGTGTCTCCAGCATTGCCTCCGGGATCTCCATCTCGCATACTGCTACGGCTGCGTCGACTGCAGCGTTCTCTTTTGCATTCTTCGCATCCTTCTGCTTCTTCTCTGTCAGAGTCTTCTTTACATCCTCTTTGTACTCTGCAAGGGTATCAAACTCGGAAACCTCTCCTGCGAACTCGTCATCCAGCTCAGGAAGCTGCTTCTCCTTGATCTCCTTTACCGTACATTTGAATACGGCGTCCTTGCCCTTTAAGTTCTCTGCCTGATAATCTTCCGGGAAAGTAACCTTTACTTCTACTTCCTTGCCGATCTCAGCTCCTACAAGCTGCTCCTCGAATCCGGGAATGAAAGCGCCGGAACCGATCGTCAGCGGATAATTCTCGCCCTTGCCGCCGTCGAAAGCAACGCCGTCCACAAAGCCTTCAAAATCAAGTGTTGTGATATCGCCGTCCTTTACTGCACGGTCTTCTACTGTAATGTTTCTTGCATTCTTCTCGCGCTCTTTGTCGATCTCTGCATCGACGTCGGCGTCTGTCACCTCAACATCGATCTTGTCAACCTTAACACCCTTGTACTTGCCGAGCTTTACTTCCGGCTTGAGCGCTACGGTGGCCGTAAATACGAACGGCTTGCCTGTCTCGATCTGTGTCACCTCGATCTTGGGAGAGGAAACGATATCCTCCTCGCACTCCTCCAGCGCCTTCTCATAAGCGTCCGGGATCAGTTCGTTGGCTGCATCCTCATAAAATACTGCCTTGCCGTACATCTTCTCTACCATCTGACGCGGAACTTTTCCCTTACGGAATCCGGGGATGCTGATCTGCTTCTTCTGCTTCTGGTAAGCCTTCTCGATCGCTTTCTCCAGATCTTCTGCCGAAGCCTCGATCGTAAGTTTCGCCATGTTCTTCTCTAATTTTTCTACCTGTAAACTCATTCTATGGGTTCCTCCTTCAATTACCTCTATGATACACAAGTGTGCGTCTGCACATCCTGGTCACAGTCATTTAAAGATTATAGCATACCCAAGCCGAAAATACTAGAATTTATTCTTTCTGGAAAGTAAATATTTTATAAAATTCCCATGAATTTTCTGATTTTCGGCCTGCCTGGATCCTTCTTCCTGCGCAAAGCCCTCTGCGACCGCCTCCAAAGAACATTCCCACTGCACTCTCACTTCATTCACATGATCCGCAGATTTGCGTATGGCAGATTCGAAAACAGGAAACCAGATTTCTCCGGTTTCCTGCGATCCTTTTCATTTTCTGCCTTTTTTCTATGCGTTCAGACGGTTCATCTTCTCCTTCAGATCTGCCGAAATATTGCTTACCATGTCGGCAGATGCGGCGATCTCCTCTGTCGATGCGGCAAGGTTCGTCACTCTGACATTGACGTCGTCTATGACGGAGATCAGCTTCTCGGCGTCCGCGCTCAGCGTCTTGATCGCCTCCTCGATCTGCTCCTTGTTCGTATCGCTGTCTGCCGCCGTCTCCTTGGAGGAATCCGCCAGCTTCTTGATATTCTCCGCAATGATGGCAAAGCCTCTTCCGGCCTCCCCGGCTCTCGCCGACTCGATGCTGGCATTGAGGGCGAGCAGGTTCGTCTCCTCGGCAACCTCTGTGATCTCTCCGTTGTTCTCCTCCAGCTTGGAGAGCAGCCCGCGGATACTGTTCAGCGCACTCTGGAGCGCGTCACAGAAGGTGATGACATCGCTCATCGCCGTTGAGATCCCGGTGCTTTCCTGTGCATTGTTGTTATTTCCGATGGACATCTCGCTGATCGAAGTATCCAGCGTCTCGAAATCGCCTGCGACGTCTGTGACAAGCTGGGCGATCTGCTCGTTCTTCACCTGGATCTCCCGGTTTTTCTCCTCCATCTCAGCCGCCATCTGCTTTGTCAGCGCGCTGTCCTTCTCGACCTCGCCCTTGACATACTGAATACAGTTTTCCTTCTTGTTACAGCCGTCAAAGATCGCAGCCGCCATATCCTTACAGGTCGCGTAACCACACGCGGAACAGTTGATCGCGCGGGACAGCGCCGTCTTTTTTTCCATCGACTGGAAAATCTCCTCCAGCTCTGCGTTTCCCGGCCGCCTGATCGCACATTCTCTCGACCGGTCTGTGTAATGTCTGATAAAGTCGTTCACATCAAGCCCTGCAAACTGTCTGTTCAGCTTGTCCAGCCTCTGCTTCGGCGTCAGCTTTCTGCTGAACGCGTGCTTTTTATCATTTTTCTTGCTGGCTTCCTTGATGCGCTGCATCTCATAGAGCACATCGTCCGTCTTTGTGCGCTCTTCCTCTGTCGCGGTTCCATACAGACATCCCTTCGCGCAGTTCAAAGCGTCCACCATGAACGGAAGCTCCTTCTTGCCTACCACTCGATCCTTGTAGTCCTCCAGGAATTCATAGGCGTGCTTCTCTCCCTCGATCTGGCGGATAAAGATCTCCTCTCCGCAGAACCAGTAGACATTCTCCTTCAGTCCGCCCGGCATCGGGTAGATGGAGCCAAGACCGTACTCGATCTCATCCGTGACAGCCGGTCCCGATATATTGTGTGTTTTCACATATTCCATCAGATGATCGAAGGTCACGTTGTAGGAAATATACCCTCCGCAGTTCGGATCGTCGATCTCATTCTTCTTCGCGATACAAGGGCTGATAAAAGCCAGCTTGTCCGTTACCTTCATGTACTTTTTCGCATAGACCGCGCCGCACATCATCGGGGAATGAACCGGCATCAGACTCGGGATCAGCTCCGGCAGGTACTTCTCTATGTAGCCCACGATCGCAGGACAGGGCTGCGAGATCCCTCCTGTAAAATTGTGTTCCGTAATGTATTTGATATAAGCCCAGGTGGTGATGTCCGCGCCAAAGCTGATGCTGATCAGCCGGTTTACTCCCAGCTTCTTCAGACCGCCGAGAACGCTCGCATACTCTCTGGGATAATTTGCCAGAAATGCAGGCGCCAGCAACAGCGAGATCTTCTCTCCCTTTGCCAGATCCGCAAAAAAACGTTCCGTGTCGTCGTGATAGCTTCTCGCACCGTGTGCACATACGTCAAAGCACGCGCCGCACGCGATACACTGCTTCCCGTCGACCTCAATCCTGTTCTGTCCGTCCCTCTCCACCGCATGGTTTGCGTTGAGTACCGGACATACAGAAATACACTTGTTACACCCCACACATTTTTCGTTGGTATAGACCAAAGCCTGTTCCGATCGATTCGCCATTTCTTATCCTCCTATGCCAGACTATGCTTCCCCCAGGTGTTACTATAACATACATAATCTTCCATAAAAACCCTTTTAAGCTGTAAAAGATGTGCTTTTTCACGTACAATCCAGCTTTTTTGACACTGTTTCCGGTTTTGAGTCCGTTCCCTCACTTTTTGGCGTAGATCACCTTCGTACTGACGCCGTCAAGCATCCCGAGCCGCCCGGAAAGGGCACTGATCTTCGCCTCCGGCGCATCCACCGCAACGCTGATGATGTTCACCTCTTTTTTGGCATAAGGGACGCCCATCCGCCCTATGATATAGGGCGCATACTCATGCAGGATCTCGTTTAACTGCGCCGTTTCCCCCGTGTTCTCCACCAGGATCCCGATCAGCGCCACTCTGCTGTTTCCGACTTTTTCCATAACTTAATCCCCATTTCCGCGCACGTTCTTTGCGCATACTGAAAAACCTTCCAGCAGTTCACAGTCCAGCAGCTCCCGGTCCTCCATCCGGTGTGAGGTCACAAGGATGGTCCGCCCGGCCTGCCGCTCCAGAAGATATCTGCCACACCGCTCCCGCGTCTCCTCGTCCAGCCCGTTAAAGGGTTCGTCCAGCACCAGAAGCTGCGCGTCGCTCAACACCGCCCGAAGCAGACAGACACGCCGCCGCATGCCGCCGCTCAGCTCCTTCACCGGTTTATTCAGACAGTCTGCCGGCAGGATCCGCTCTGCCTCCTGCACGATCTGCTGTCTGAGCGTGCTGCCCTTTCTGTTTTTCCTGCCAACCGCGATCAGAATGTTGGTGACTGCGCTGTACTCCTCGCACAGCCGGTCCTCCTGAAACACCATCCCGGCCTGCTGCCCCTTCAATCCCTGCACACTGCCCTCATCCGCCTTCGTTATTCCGGTCAGGATCCGAAGGAGCGTCGTCTTTCCGGCTCCCGAGGGCGCCATCAGCAGGTAGCGTCCCCCCGCTTTCAGTGTAAAGGACAGATCCCGCAGCACGCAGTTCTCCCCGTAGCTCTTCTGCAAATGCTCCGCTGTGATCTCCCCGGCTCCCCGGATCGTCTCTAAGCCCTCCGCTGCTTTTCTGTTTCCAGCTCTGGATCGCCGGTCATTCTGTCCCGGCGTCCATGCGCCGATATACCGCAGCACGAAGAGCACCGCTTTTTCAAAGAGAAAGCTAAGAAGGATCACGGTCAGCGTCCACGCAAAAAGCCCCGCGGTATCCAGATAGATCTTCGACATATAAAGCCGTTCTCCCAGAGAATAGTCCGGCAGTCCGATCACCTCGGCCGCCACGCCGGATTTCCAGCTCATGCCCAGCGAGATCTTCAGACACCCCGTCAGATACGGCATCAGCGCCGGTCGGTACAGATACCACAGCCGGTTCCAGGCAGACATCTGAAAGACCGCCGCCATCTCCAGCAGCCTGGGATCGGTACTCCGAAGTCCTTCCACCGTATTGACATAGACATTGGGAAAAACGATCAGAAAGCTGATAAAAAAAGACAGCTTCGAGGAGCCGAACCAGATCAGCAAAAGAACAACAAAAGAAGCCACCGGTATCGACTTGAGCGTCTCCATAA
>OIZL01000686.1_pt1 | contig 22844 bp, 20 predicted proteins | sample 1588541 | NCBI WGS metagenome assembly OIZL01 (sample SAMN03283285) | human gut metagenome | biome: human-associated habitat; material: feces | host: Homo sapiens | place: Peru | collected 2012 | reverse complement strand
ACAAGTCCTGCGCAGTCTGCGGCCTGAGTTCTAAGGACACTGCCGACGAGGCGACGTTTGCATCCGGCGACGTGCTGGGTCATGCCTACGGCGCATGGACCTCAAACGGCGACGGCACACACACCCGCGTCTGCGCTCACGACGCGACGCATACGGAAACCAAAGATTGCCACGGCGGCACGGCGACCTGTACAGAGCGGGCGGTTTGCGACGATTGCAAGACGGGCTACGGCGAGCTTGACGCGGAGCATCATGCGGCGGGCTGCAAGCCGGAGTGGGTGACCACTGAAACGACGCATGAGCAGAAGTATTCGCTCTGCGGCAAGGTGACGGTCGCTGCGGCGGCGCACAATTTCGGCGACTGGACGGTCGTTCGGGAAGCGACGATCGTGCAGGCGGGCGAACGCGAACACACCTGCGCGGATTGCGCCTACCAGCAGACCGAAACGATCCCCGCCACCGGAAAATTCGTGGATGTCCCGGAGGACAGCTACTATGAGGACGCCGTCATCTGGGCCGCCGAGGAAGGCATCACGAACGGTACCGACGAAACGCATTTCTCCCCGGAGGCCCTCTGCACCAGAGCGCAGGCGGTCGCCTTCCTGTGGAGAGCGGCGGGCCGTCCCGCACCGGAAAGCACGGAAATGCCCTTCACCGACGTTCCCGCCGGCAGCTATTACTACGACGCAGTCCTCTGGGCCGTGGAGAACGGCATCACCCTCGGCACCTCGGCGACGACCTTCAGCCCGGATATGGCCTGTACCCGCGCCCATATCGTGACCTTCCTTTGGCGGGCCGAACAGATGCCGGCCGCTGGGACCGACAACCCCTTTACCGATGTGGACGTGACGGCTTACTATGCCAACGCGGTGCTTTGGGCCGCTGCGCAGGGCATCACGCTCGGCACGACAGCGACAACCTTCAGCCCCGACGAAGGCTGCACCCGCGCACAGATCGTTACCTTCCTCTGGCGCTGCAAGCGCGATGCCGGCTGACGGAATGATCGCTCCATAAATGAATTCACCGGCGCAGCAGCGGGCCACCCCACTGCTGCGCCGGTTTTCTGAATGTGCTGAAAACCGTCTAATATGTCATTTCGAGGTCCTGAAAGGACCGCGGCAAGCTCGTGCAGGCAGTTGCGCAAAGGACGAGAGTTACGGCTTGTCACGTCGCTTCGCGCCGACCGGCAAGCGGAGTGGCCGTATCCGTAAGGCTCCTTCGTCGCCAACGGCTACGACATCGCAATGACACGTTGGGATGAATTTGATCTTACTTTGCTTAGTTTTCGGGGAACAGCTCGTTGACGTTTTCAGGAGTGATGATCGGTTCTGCGGCAGCGATGACCTTCTCGGCCGGATACTGACCGGCGACGACGATGTTATACATCAGCATGAAGGCATCAAACGCGTAGCCTGCGGGGTTCTGGCCGATGACGTCCATTACGCCGTCACGGACATAGACCAGGTTCTCGGCCGTTTCGTCGTGGCCAACCAGATAAACCTCGCCGACCTTGCCCGCGTCAACAACGGCCTTGGGCATACCGTAGGTGCCGCCGGACAGGCAGTAGATGGCATCGATATCGGGGTTCGCGGTGAGAATCTGCTCGGTCAGTGCGTAGCACTCGTCGGCGGAGTCGTGGGCCTCATAGGAGCCGACGCACTCATAGCCCTTGCCCTCGAGGATGTCGATGAAGTTGTTGCGGGCCTTTTCGGTCACTTCCATGGAGAACTGCGCAACGATGACTGCGAACTTGCCGCCGTTGCCGCCGAGCTTCTTATCGACCATGTCGGCCGCCAGCGTGGACTTGGTGATGGAATTCTGCGCCAGAACGAACGCGCGGTCGGACTCGCCGCCCTCGCCGCCGATGATGCCGACGGGGATGCCGTTGGCGACGCACTGGTTGATGTAGTTCTCGCAGCCGGTAACGAAGGTCGTGGCGATGATGCCGTCGTAGCCCTCAAGCATACAGGCCTCCAGCGCGTTGTTCATGACCTCCGCGCCGATGGCGGTGCCGAGATTGATCTTCTCGATGGTGACGTTGTGCAGGCCGAGGAATTCGGCAGCGCCGTCAACGCCCTGATAGATCAGGTCCCAATAGGAGTTGTTGGAGTAGCCGAGGAAAGCGAAGCGCAGGGGCTTTTCGGGTTCCTGCTCGACGATCTTGACGTTCTCAACGGAACCGACCATCGGCCATTCGTAGGACGCGGGGTTCGTGTCGCCGCCGGTGGGAGCGTCGGTCGCCGGATCGGTTGCTGCATTGGTGGGGGCATCGGTTGCATCTTCTGCGGGGGCCTTGCTGCAAGCGCCCAGCGACAGGATCAGGGCAAGGACAAGCAGCAGCGCGGTGATCTTTTTCATGTTATTTCCTCCTAAAATTTTTGGGGAAGTCGAAAGCCTCCCTATATTCATCCGTTCCCGGATAAATAACGTTGTCAGTTTGCACTGCGGCGCATGGCGTAGTGCAGGATGGTGTCCTCGGTGATTTGGTCTTTTTCCAGGATCGCAGTCTGATTGCCCTCGCACATGACCACGACGCGGTCGCTCAGACGGATCAGCTCCGGCATTTCCGAGGAGATGAGCAGCACGGTAATGCCCTGGTCGGCAAGCTCGCGGATGATCTCGTAGATGTCGTTTTTCGCGCCGATGTCAATGCCGTGGGTCGGCTCGTCGAGGATCAGAATTTGCGGATTCATCCGCAGCCAGCGGGAGAGGATGCACTTCTGCTGGTTGCCGCCGGAGAGCTGGCCGACCAGCTTGAACACGTCCGTCGTGCGGATGGAGAGCTTGCCGACGTACTGCTTGGCGGTATCGACGGTGCTTTTCCGGCTGATGAGGCCGCCCTTGCGCAGGCCGTCGTAGGAAACGACGTTGATGTTATCCATGACGGACAGATCCGGGAAAATGCCCTTGACCTTGCGTTCCTCCGGGACCATGCCGATGCCGGCCTTGACCGCGTCGGCGGGGTGCTTGATGGTGCGCTTTTTTTGATTGATGAAAATTTCACCGGAGGTCGCGGGGACATAGCCGAAAATGGCCTCCATCAGCTCGCTGCGGCCCGCGCCGACCAGTCCGCCGAAGCCCAGCACCTCGCCGCGCCGCGCCGTAAAGCTGACGTTGCGGAACAGGTTCTTGCAGCAGAGGTCTTTGACCTCGATCGTGACCGGCGCGTTCGAGAGGTCGCGGTCCGTGCGCCGGGTCGCGTCGGTGTCGAGGTCGCGGCCGACCATGCTGCTGACGACCGTGTTATAATCGAACTCTGCGCGGTCCAGATGGCGGATCATTCGGCCGTCGCGCAGGACGGAGATCTCATCGCAGAGGGAAAAGACCTCCTCCAGCCGGTGAGAAACGTAGACAATCGCCACGCCCTTTTTACGCAGGTCGTTAAGAATATCCATCAGATATTCCGTTTCCTTCGCCGTCAGCGCCGCCGTCGGCTCGTCGAGCATCAGCAGCCGCGCGTTGAGCGACAGGGCCTTGATGATCTCAATGAGCTGCTTCTGCGCGACGGAGAGGAACTCCACGCGCGTTTCCGGAGCGATGTTGGTGATCTTCAGCTCCTCCAGGAGGTCTACGACCTTTTTGCGCAGCGCCTTGCGGTCGATAAAGGGACCGTTGCAGGGGAAGCGGCCCATGTAGATATTGTCCATGACGGACAGGTTCGGAACGAGGGAGTTCTCCTGATGCACCATTGCGATGCCCTGCTTCTGCGCCGCGGTGGGCGAATCGAAGCGGACGGGCCTTCCCTCCCAGAGCATCTCGCCCTCATAGTCCTGATAAACACCGAACACGATGTTCATAAACGTGGACTTTCCCGCGCCGTTTTCGCCCACGATGGCGTGGACCTTTCCGGCCTCGAAGCGGATATTGATATCGTCGAGGACCTTGACGCCGGGGAAGGATTTGGAGATTTGCCGTACCTCAAACAAAGCACTCATAGGCGCCTCATCTTTCTTTCCGCTTCAGCGTATCGACCGCACAGGCCAACACGAGGAAGCCGCCGAGGGCGATGGTCTGCCATGCCGCGGGGATGCGCAGCAGGATGAAGCCGTTTTTGATGACACCGATGATCGCCGCGCCGATGAAGGTGCCGAGGATGGAGCCCTTGCCGCCGCTCAGACTCGCGCCGCCCAGAACGCAGGCGGTAATGACGTTCATTTCCATCGACGTGCCGGTGGAAACGTCGCCGGAGCTGAGGTTCGCGCAGGTCATCATACCGGCCAGCGCCGCCAGAACGCCGGTCGTGGCAAAGACGCTGATCTGCATCCGGCCGACCTTGATGCCGGAGAGCTTCGCCGCACGGGCGTTGCCGCCGACGGCGTAAATCTTGCGGCCATAGGCCGTCTTGGACAGGACGATGTGACCGATGATCATGATGAGGAGCATGACGTAGATGGAAACCGGGATGCCGAGCCACTGGCTGCCCATCCAGTTCATGTAGTTGTCAAACCGCACGGGCAGGCCGCCGGAGATCAGCAGCGTCAGACCCTTGATGATGTACTGGCCGCCGAGGGTGACGATGAAGGGGTTCAGCTTCAGCTTGACCGCCGTGAAGCCCTGCAGGCCGCCCAGAAAGCCGCCGAGCAGCAGCATAATCAGCACGGCCAGAATCGGCTCCACGCCGTTTGCACACATCCATGCGCAGCCGACCGCGCCGAAGCCCATCAGACTGCCGACGGACAAGTCGATGCCGCCGGTAATGAGCACGAATGTGCCGCCAACCGCGACGATACCGATGTAGGAGAACTGCCGCAGCACGTTGATGACGTTCTTCGCGGAGAAGAACGTGGGGTTGATGATGCCCACCAGCAGACACATGGCGATGAGCATCAGTAGTGCGCCGCCTTCATCAAAGCGAATAAAGGCCTTGCCCAGCTTGCTTACTTTTCTGTCTTTCATAGTTTCCTCCAACCGGTTTTTGTGCTTTCGCGGAGAGCTTCCGAAGCGATGCCGCGCTTCGGAAGCCCTTGGATGCCTCGCTTAGAGCTTGACCTCTTGCAGCATTTTGTAGGCGGGCAGGAGCTGCTCGTAGAATTTGCGATAGACGGGCAGCAGCGCCTTGTAGACCGCCGTATTTTCGGCGATGGGCTGTGCCTTGTCGTCGGTTTTGACGATCTCGGCGGCCTTGTCGAAGTTTTCGATGAGGCCCGTGCCGACACCGGCCATCAGGGCCGCGCCGAGTGCACCGATGTGCTGCATATTGTTCGGGCGGGTCATGGTGACCTGGCACATATCGGCCAAAATCTGCCGCCAGAGGTCGCTCTTTGCACCGCCGCCGATGAGGCAGCAGTTGGCGGGCATGGCGTTTTTCGCCTGCATCAGCTCCGCGCCCATCATGAGGTCAAAGCCGACGCCCTCCATCGCCGCGCGGATCAGGTGGCCGGTGCCTTGCAGCATCTTCAGGCCGACGAACGTACCGCACAGAGCGCTGCTGGAGTAGAAGGTATTGCCCGCGAACATCGAGGGCAGGAAGAACAGCTTGTCCGATCCGGCGGGAACGGCCTTGGCCAGCTCCTCGGCGGCCTTGAGCGGCTTTTCCTCGTTTTTCAGATAGGTACAGGCGTTGTTGATGACCCAGTCGTAGGCCGCACAGGCCGCATGGGAGTGGATGCTGGTAAAATACGTATCGTTGCCGACGTAGACGACGTTCGTCATGTTCTCCGGGGTCGTGATCGGCTCATCGTGGTTGATGCCCATCCAGCCGGCGGTTCCCATGCAGAGGACCATCTCGCCCTTTTTCCGGACACCGCCGCCGGTGGCACAGGCGTAATTGTCCCAGGAGCCGAGGACGACGGGCGTGCCTTCGCACAGGCCCATTTCTTCGGCAGCGGCAGCCGTCAGGCCGCCCATCAAATGCGTGCTGTCCACGACCTTGCACAGGCGGCTCTCGTCGATGCCGGACAGGGCCATCAGCTTCGGGTCCCAGCGGTGCTCGCGCAGGTTATACAGGCCGCTCATACCGGCCTCGCCGTAGTCCGTAAAGCCGATCACGCCGGTCATACGATGGATGAGGTACTCCTTCGGACCGATGAACTTCGCGGTCCTTGCAAAAACCTCCGGCAGATTTCTCTTAATCCAGAGGATTTTCGCGGCAGGGTACATGGAAAGGTCAAAGCTGTTGCCGGTCATTTCGTAATGCTCGCGCTCTCCGACGCTTTCGAGAATGAACTTTGCTTCCTCGGTGGCGCGCGCGTCGTTCCAGAGCATCACGCGCTCGGTCAGCACGTTCCCGTCGGCATCCACGGGGATGGCACCCATGCCGTGGGACGAGAAGGACATCGCCTTGATCTGTGCGGGCTGCACGCCGGAGGCCCCGAGAACCTTGCGTGTCGCCGTTTTCATCGCTTCCCACCAATCGTTGGGGTCGTGCTCTACGTAGCCCGCCTGCGGATAGTGGGTCTGGTAGGTGTCATAGCCCTCGGCCAGAAAATTGCCCTGTGTGTCGAAAATGCAGGACTTGACGCCGCTGGTGCCAAAGTCAAACGCAAGAATCAGTTCGTTCGCCATATTCATCATCCTCAAATCAAAAATTATAGCAGCAAGTGTTCCGGTGTATAAAATGATGTTTGCTCGTGCAAGACTATTAAACATCATAATCTTTCGCCTGTCAACAGGTATTGATTCGTCGTTTTTCACCATTTTTTGTACAAATATTTTTGCTTTTCCTACAATTCGTCTTATTTTTAATGAAATTTTCGATACCTTTCGGCAACGTTTTATGACATCGCCGCGCGATTTTTTTGAAATCGCCCGGATTTTTTGTTCATCACCGGACGGTTTTTCCGCAAACATATCTAAAACATCTTTATTTTTCCGTTGACAATTCTGGGATTGGTTGCTATAGTTAGCTTGAAGGAAGGGATACGATTCCGGTATCTCCTTGCGGAACTCTTTTGAAAAGGGGGTTATTTATGAGCAAACAGGCCCTATATCTCAACGTATATAACACACTCAAGCAGGAAATCTCGGAAGGGCTGCTGAAGGTCGGCTCCCTTCTGCCCACCGAGCAGGAGCTGGAGGAGCGCTTCGATGTCAGCCGCACCACCGTCCGCAAGGCCGTCGGGCTGCTGAAGGACGAGGGCTACCTCGACGTCCGGCAGGGACGCGGCACAACCGTACAGGACATTTCCACCACGCAGAAGCTCTCGCACATCTCCTCCATCACCGAAACCCTGCGCAGCGACGGTCATGAGGTTTCCATCCAGAGCATGTCCATCACGAAAATTCAGGCTCCGGACTCACTGTCCGACATCTTCGCACCCGGTACGCAGCTATACTATCTGGAGCGCGTGCTTTGCTCCGACGGCCTGCCCATCAACTATTCCACAACGTACCTGCTGGCGGAGATGGTGCCGTATTTTGAGCAGTACGTCAATACGTTCTGCGGTCTGTACCGGTTTTTGGAGTCGAAGTACCACATTCAGCTCTCCGAGGCGACGGAAACGCTGTCTGCCTCTGCGGCAAACTTTGTGGAATCCCAGATTCTGAACATCCCGCAGGGTGCGCCGCTGCTCATCAGCAAGCGCATCACGAACGTGGGCGATACGTGCTTCGAGTACGGCATCAACCGGCTCGTCGGCAGCCGGTACAAATACGTCACACACATGAGCGGCCGGTAACGGCGCTTTTCGGGCGAAATTAAAAATTGTTCAAAAAAGGACACGAGGTGCCCTCTGGTTTTTGCACCCTTTTTTCGGTGCTGCTGGCGCAATTTTAATGCGTAACAAAATATTTTGAAGCAAAAAAAGAAGGACACCTTGTGCCCTTGATTTTTTGCGCCTATTTTCGGACGGACTGACCTTGAAAGGAGGGATCGCATGGCGACGAGCCTCGCCGCGCCGAAGCTGCTGATTTTTGATATGGACGGGACGTTTATGGATTCCCGGACGTTCCACGCAAAGACCTTTCATCGCTTTCTCAACCGCTACATCGGGCCGATCGACCTTGAAACGACCCGCAAAAAGATGGGCAACACCGTGCGCCACATTCTCACCGAGGCGGGCGTGCCGCCGGAGGAGCTGGGCGCGACCTACGCACGGCTGACGGAGTTCTGCGAGCACGACATCGACGATCTGGTCGCTGAGATCGGCGTGATTGACGGCATCCGCGACGCGCTGACCAAGGCGAAGGCACGCGGGCTTTGCCGCATCGTCCTGACCAACTCGATGGAAACGGTCGCGAAAAAAATGCTGGCCTATCATGGCCTGCTGGAGCTGTTCGACGGCATTTCCGGGGCCGATCTGGTGTCGAACGACAAGATCGACCGCTGCAATGCGGTCATTCGGCGCTGCGGCTTCCTTCCTGCGGACACCGTCTGCATCGGCGACTCGGAATTCGACATCGAAATGGCCAACGCCGTGGGGGCGCGGAGCTGCTTTGTGAAAACCGCCTATTCGTGGTACCGCGACGAAGCGTATATCATGGAGCAGCTACGACCGACGTACGTCGTGTCTGCGCTGGACCAGATCCCGGACGTTTTTTACGGAGGTGATGCCAAATGATACAGACCGTGACCGGCCTTATCTCGCCGGAAACTCTGACGTTCTGCCAGTGCCATGAGCATATCCTGCTGAGCAAGGGCGTTTCGTGGCAGATCAACCCCGCGCTCTGCATGGATGATTTGGAAAAATCCCGGCAGGAGCTGCTGGATTATCGCGCAGCGGGCGGCAGCACGCTCGTCGATGCCCAGCCCGTCGGCTGCAATCGCATGACGCAGGAGCTGGTGCAGCTCAGCCGGGACAGCGGCGTACAGATCATCGCCTCCACCGGCTTTCACAAGGCCTGCTTCTACCCTGCCGGCCATTGGCTGCACACGTTTTCCCGGCAGCAGCTTGCGGAGGTATATCGCCATGAGCTGACCGAGGGGATGTACGTCGATGCGGACAGCGCCGCGCCGGAGCGATCGGTCACGGCAAAGGCCGGGCTGATAAAAACCGCACTGGATACGGAATTTTCGCCGCTTTACGAGAAATTATTTCAGGCGGCAGCCGATGCCCAGCAGGCCACCGGTGCGCCGCTGATGATTCACGTCGAGGCAGGCAGCGACCCCGTGCGGCTGTTCGCGTTTCTGACCGAGCGGGGCGTTCCGGCGGCGTCGATGCTGTTTTGCCACATGGACCGCAGCTCGCCCGACTTCCGGCAGCACGAATTCCTGCTGGAGCAGGGCGCATATCTGGAATACGACACCATCGGCCGCTTCAAGTACCACAGCGACGAGGAGGAAATCCGCCTCATTCGGCAGGTGCTGGACGGGGGCTTTGCGCGGCAGCTCCTGCTCTCGCTGGACACCACCGCCCAGCGCCTCAAGCGCTACACGCCGGAGGGAATCGGACTGACCTATCTTTTGAAAGCCTTCCTGCCGATGTTGAAAAGCAGCGGCGTTTCGGAGGAAACGATCGATCTGATCTGCCGCGAAAATTGTCGTTTTGCCCTTCGCTGGAACCCAAGGACATAAAAATAGAAAGGAGAACCCATAATGGATGTTCTGAATCAAGTTGCCGCATTAAAACTCATGCCCGTCATCAAGCTCGACCGCTCGGAGGATGCCGCGCCGCTGGCTGAGGCCCTCTGCGCCGGTCATCTGCCCGCCGCCGAGGTTACGTTCCGGACCGATGCCGCCGCCGCATCCATCGAAACGATGGCCACCCGCTTCCCGCAGATGCTGGTGGGCGCAGGCACGGTCAGCTCCGTCGAGCAGGCGCAGCGCGCCATCGACGCAGGCGCAAAATTCCTCGTCTGCGCAGGCTTCAGCCGGAAGATCGTGGAATTCGCCGTGTCGCATCAAATCCCCATCTTCCCCGGTGTCTGCACGCCAACCGAGCTGATGCTGCTGCTGGAATACGACCTTCCGGTCGCAAAGTTCTTCCCGGCAGCCCAGTGCGGCGGGCTTGCCACCATCAAGGCCCTCGCCGCGCCGTTCCCGCAGCTCAAGTTCATGCCCACCGGCGGCATCAACGCGAAAAACGTGCGCGAATATCTGCAATTCCCGAAGGTCATCGCCTGCGGCGGAAGCTGGATGGTCAAGAGCGACCTCATCAACACCGGTGATTTCGACGCAATCCGCCGCCTGTCGCAGGAGGCCGTCGAGCTGGTTTCCGACCTGTAAGGAGGAAGAATCATGAAAATTCTCGTCACCCCAACGTCCTTTCAGCCCGGCTCCGGCAATCCCGCGCTGGAAACGCTCCGCGCCGCCTATCCCGATCTGGTCTTTAACCCCGCCAAGCGTCCGCTGACGGAGGACGAGCTGCTGCCGCTGCTGCAAGACTGCGACGGCTACATCGCCGGCCTGGACTTCGTGACGGAAAAGGTCCTGCGTGCCTGCAAAGACCTGAAGGTCATCTCCCGCTACGGCGTCGGCTACGACCGCGTGGACATTGCCGCCGCAAAGGCGCTGGGCATCGCCGTCACCAACACACCCGGCGTCAACTCCGAGGCCGTGGCCGAGCTGACGATGGCGCTCATTCTGTCGCTCGTTCGGCGCATTCCCTATCTCGACCGTCAGACCAAGGCCAATCAGTGGGTCCGCTCCACCGGAACCGAGCTGGCCGGCAAGACGATCGGCATCGTCGGCCTCGGCGCGATTGGCAAGCTCGTAGCCCGCTGCGCACAGGGCTTTGCCATGAACGTCGTCGCCTATGACCCCTATATTTCCGAGGCCTACTGCGCCGAACACAACATCGGCGTGCGCGAGCTGGACGCGCTGCTGCGCGAGGCAAACGTCATCTCCCTACATCTGCCGCTGAACGACCAGACCTATCATATCATCGACAAGACCGCCATCGACAAGATGCAGCCCGGCACGATCCTCGTCAACGCCTCTCGCGGCGCAATCATCGACGAGGACGCTGCCTATGATGCGCTTTGCAGCGGACAACTCGGCGGGCTGGGGCTGGACGCCTTCGAGCAGGAGCCGCCCACGGATTCCAAGCTGCTGGCGCTCGACAGCGTCGTCGCCACGCCGCACACCGGCGCACACACCGCCGAGGCCACCGCAAAAATGGCGGCCGCCGCCGTGGAAAACCTGATCGCCGTGCTGGAGGGCAAGCCCTGCCGCTGCCGCATCTGCTGAGGAAGCGCCGCATGGATGCACTGGAGAACATTTTTTCCCGCGTCAGCGTCCGGCAGTATACCGGCGAGCGCGTCCCGGACGAGGCGGTCCGCACGATTCTGCGGGCAGCAATGAGCGGGCCGTCGTGCGTCAATTCCCGCGACTGGTATTTTATCGTCGTCCGTGACCGCGAAACGCTGCATAAAATGGCCGACGCAAACGGCAAGCCCGCCGCACCGCTGCATTCGGCGGATTTTGCCGTCCTGATTTGCGGCGATTTGGCCCGCGCTCACGACCGCTGCCCGGAGTACTGGGTAATCGACGGTGCGATTGCGGGGCAGAACATGGTCCTAGCCGCCAACGCGCTCGGCATCGGCAGCGTCTGGCTCGGCACATGGCCGAACGCCGCCCGCGTCCAGGCCCAAGCCTCCCTGTTCGCCCTCCCCCCGACCCTCGTCCCCCACTCCGTTCTCGCCTTCGGCTATCCCCAATCCCCCGCAAGCTCCCCCCGTGACCTCTACGATGCAACCCGCGTTGGCTTTGAAAAATACGATGCCGGCAAAATATAAAAGGCGAAAGGCCCTCACCGCAGCAACGGTGAGGGCCTTTTCTGTGGGGTACTTCATAAAGCCCGTCATCTAATACGCACAATCCAGCCCGTCTCGGGATATTTTTAGAGAACAGCTTGAACAATTTGTTAAAATAGCAAAAACCCTGTAACCATTGCGGTTACAGGGTTTCTTGCATGGTGGAGAACCGTAATTTTGATAGAAACCCGTTAAGGAGGTGCAACTACGGTTTAGAGGGGGGTGCAGTTCTCGATTTGAGGGGGTGCAATATCTTCTTGTGTTGCATTCCGGCTTCTATGCAGTAACAGGAGCGTGTTATTCTTTATGGGAGCTGTCGTAGATAGCACGGATGTCCTCCGGCAGCTCGTTGGGAATCATGGCGGCGAGTTTTTCCTCATTTCCGTCCCGGATCGCCTGTTCATAGTACCAGCATTTGAATTTCAGCATATCCAGCGTGCGGTTCATCCGTGCGATCTCCTCCTCCATATGCGCCTTCTGCGTTTCAAACAATTCCTTGCGCTGCGGATAGGTGGACGGCCCTTCTACACACCAATCCATGAATTGCCGGATGTCCTTGATCTCCATGCCAGCCTTTTTCAGACATTCAATGACCCGGAGTGCTTCAATCTCTGTGTCACCAAATTTGCGGATGCCGGACACCCGTTCCATGTTCGGGAAAAGTCCCTGCTTGTCATAATAGCGCAGCGTGGAGATGGGCATTCCGAACATCTCCGCCACCTGTCCGATCGAATACATAAAAATTCCTCCGAAAATTTTCAAAAAATATCTTGACCTGAAGTTAGGTTTAGGTGTTATCATGATCATAACACAAAAGAAACCGGAGCGCAAGGAGTGTTTTATGATGAGTAAAAAAGTATTGATTCTTTCTTCAAGCCCCCGCAAGGGCGGAAATTCGGAAACCTTGGCGGCAGCCTTTGCAAAGGGAGCCAAGGAGGTAGGTAACCGGGTAGAGACCGTGTATCTGCGTGAAAAGCAACATGGCTTCTGCAAAGGCTGCTTCGCCTGTCTGAATCTTGGGCACTGCGTCATCCAAGACGATGCCGTGGAGATTGCCGCAAAAATGCACGACGCGGATGTGCTGGTGTTCGCAACGCCCGTCTACTATTACTGTGTCAGCGGCCAGCTCAAGACGATGCTCGACCGTGCCAATCCGCTGTTTGATACGGACTACGCCTTTACGAAAGCCTACTTGCTGGCGACAGCGGCAGAGGATGGGCCGGAGACCTTTGCGGGCACAGAGAAGGCCGTGCAGGGCTGGGTGGACTGCTTCCCGCGCTGTGCGCTGGTTGGCACAGTGTTTGCGGGCGGCGTGAACGGCGTGGGAGAGATCGCAGGTCATGCCGCGCTGGAGCAAGCCTATCAGATGGGCAAGGAGGTGTGAGCCATGGCAGTCAAACAAACGGCAGGCAGAAATGCGCTTGGGGAATTTGCGCCCAAATTTGCGGAATTGAATGATGATGTGCTGTTCGGGCAGGTGTGGAGCCGGGAAGACAAGCTTTCCCTGCGGGACCGCAGCATTGTAACAGTGGTGGCGCTGATGGCGCAGGGGCTGACGGATTCGTCTTTTCAATACCATCTGACAACTGCAAAGAATAACGGCGTGACGAAAACGGAAATTGCGGAGATCCTGACCCACGCGGCATTTTATGCGGGTTGGCCCAAGGCGTGGGCGGCCTTCCGTATGGCCAAGGAGGTATGGGCGGAGGACGATGCCGCCGACGCAAAAGCCAAGCATCAGAATGAAATGGTCTTTCCCATCGGCGCACCCAATGACGCCTTTGCGAAATATTTTATCGGGCAAAGCTATCTCGCACCTCTTTCTACGCAGCAGGTTGGCATTTACAATGTGACCTTTGAACCCGGTTGCCGTAACAACTGGCACATTCATCACGCCAAAAGCGGCGGCGGACAAATCCTCGTCTGCGTGGCCGGGCATGGTTACTATCAGGAATGGGGCAAACCGGCACAGGAACTGCGCCCCGGCGATGTGGTAAATATCCCTGTGGGAGTCAAGCACTGGCACGGTGCCGCGCCGGATAGCTGGTTCTCTCATCTGGCGGCAGAGGTTCCGGGTGAGGAAACCTCCAACGAGTGGCTGGAAGCCGTGGACAACACAGCATATTTTAAGGCAACAGGCAAGGAGGTCTGAATATGGAAAAACTGAATTTAACACAGGAATGGGATAAGGTGTTCCCGAAAAGCGACAAGGTGGATCACAAGAAAGTAACTTTTCACAACCGCTACGGCATCACATTAGCGGCGGATATGTATACACCAAAGGGTGCGGAGGGTAAGCTTCCTGCCATTGCCGTCAGCGGTCCGTTCGGTGCGGTAAAGGAGCAGTCCTCCGGCCTGTACGCGCAGAAAATGGCGGAGCTTGGCTTCTTGACGATTGCCTTTGACCCGTCCTACACCGGCGAGAGCGGCGGGGAGCCTCGCTATGTGGCATCGCCGGACATCAACACCGAGGATTTCTGCGCAGCGGTGGATTTCCTCTCCGTGCAGGAGAACGTTGACCCGGAGCGCATCGGTATCATCGGTATCTGCGGCTGGGGCGGCATGGCGCTCAACGCCGCAGCCGTTGACACCCGTATTAAAGCGACCGCTGCTATGACTATGTACGACATGACCCGCGTGAATGCCAACGGTTACTTTGACAGCGAGGATTCTGAGCAGGCACGCTTTGAAAAGCGAAAAGCGCTGAACACGCAACGCACCGAGGATTACAAAAACGGCAGCTATGCGCTGGCAGGCGGCGTGGTCGATCCGCTGCCGGAGGACGCACCGCAGTTTGTGAAGGACTATTACGACTACTATAAGACGCCCCGAGGCTACCATCCCCGCAGCCTGAACTCCAACGGCGGTTGGAATGTGACGTCCTCGCTGTCGTTCCTGAATATGCCGATTTTGCAGTACAGCAGCGAGATCCGCTCCGCCGTGCTGCTGGTACACGGAGAAAAGGCGCACTCCCGCTATTTCAGCGAGACGGCTTACAGCAAGCTGACCGGGGATAATAAGGAATTGCTCATTATCCCCGGCGCAAGCCACACCGACCTTTACGATCAGATGGATGTAATTCCGTTTGAAAAGCTGAAAGCGTTCTTTGAGGAATATCTGAAATGAAGCGACATATTCCGCTCGTTCTGCTGCTGGCGGTTGTGCTCTGCTTGAGCGGCTGCGCCGGTCGACCCGACCCGCCGACTGAGCCGCCGACTTCCGCGATAGAAGACACGCCGCAGGCAACAGAAAGCGAGAAATCTACCGAAATGACGACAGCGGAAACGACCATGCCTGAAATCGATACAACCGAGCCGATGCTGCTTTTGACCATTGACGGCACCGCTGTGGATGTTCAGTGGGAGAATAACGCTGCTGTTACTGAGCTATATGCCCTTGCACAGAATACCATTACCGTGAACACTTCCGCCTATGGCGGCTTTGAGCAGGTAGGCAGTCTGCCGCAGAGCTTTTCCCGCAGCGATGCGCAGATGACTACGCAGCCGGGAGATATCGTTCTGTATTCCGGGAATCAGCTTGTGGTGTTTTTCGGCTCGAATTCGTGGAGCTATACCAAGTTGGGACATATCAACGACCTGTCTGCCGATGAACTTGCAGCATTGTTGGACAAAGATCAGACGGTTATAGAGCTTCAAATAAAATCCAGGTAAGCCACGGGTATCTGTGGCAGGCCAATCGCTAACAGAAGCTGATAAGGCACATATGATTGCTGCTGTTGGAGCAGTAGGAGTGAGGGCTGTTTTCTGCAAGGCGTAAAAACTCTTACATGAAATATTGAAAAGATAAGCAGATGGGCGTTTTAACGATTACCCTCAGCAGTTCAACGATTACTCGGTAGTTTAACGATTACAGCGGAACAGAGCGCCGCAATCCCCATGAAATGCACAAAACCCCGCCGCAGAATTGCTCTGCAGCGGGGTTTCCTCATGTGCTGAAACAGCCGAAAAGCCTGATTCCAAGCGGTTTTCGGGCACAGAAAAAGTCCACCGTAATTCTATCAAAATTACGGTGGACTTTTGGTGGACGATATAGGACTCGAACCTATGACCTTCCGCACGTCAAGCGGATGCTCTAGCCAGCTGAGCTAATCGTCCGTAGCGCGATTATTATACTCACTGGATCGGCATTTGTCAAGCCCTAAATTTCAATCCTGCAATTTTTTCTTCCCCGGGGTCTTATTCGGATCCGGATTCCTCCGGCGCAGTCTCGGGGGGCGGCTCTGTGGTGGCCTCGGTGGTCGGTTCCGTCGTCGGTGCCTCCGTAGGCGGCTGCGTCGTGGGCGGCTCGGTGGTCGGTTCGGTCGTCGGCTCGGTGGTCGGCTCCTCCTTGACCAGGTGCGCAATCTCGCGGTCGCGGCGGTCGTACTTGGAGTAGCAGACGATTTCGGTGGAGATCAGCTTGCCGCTCTTGTCGTACTTATACATATAGGTCGTGACGTTCGCGCCGTCGTAGGCGGTCTGGATCACGTCGCCCTCGCTGTAGCCGCTGTACTTATAGTAATTTGGCATATCCGGGGAGATGTCGATGACCTTCTCCTGCGCGCTGAAGTAGTCGGTGACCTCATAGTCCAGCTCGACGGTGTATTCCTTCGTTTCCGTGCCGACGAAGCGGACGTGAACGTAGCCGTCGGAAACGGACGCGTCAATGCGGATGGGGAAGGCGGTGTTGTTGCGGAATTTATAGTCCAGATAGCCCCAGTAGACGGTGGCATCCATGCCCCAGGGAATATAGGACGGGGTGAACTGATGCTCGGCGCGCTCGACGACCTCAAGGTTTGCCTTGATGGTGCAGTAGAACAGGGTCGAGGCAACCTGGCACACGCCGCCGCCGAGCTGATTTTCGGTCTTGCCGCCGACGTAGACACCGGCCTCGCCGTAGCCCTTTTCGGCGGTACGCTCGCCGACGACCTCGTTGAACGAGAACGTCGCGCCGGGTTTGAGGATGAAGCCGTCAATCGCCTCGGCGGCCAGCTCCAGATTGTGGGTACGCGTGGGGTTCCAGACGTGGGGGCTGTCGAAGGAGGACAGCGTGTCGCAGAAGAGCTGCTTTTCCAGCGTTTCTCGGGTAAACTGCGGCTCCAGGTCCGTCAGCGTGAGCGTGACGATCGTGCCGGGCTTTGCGCCCTCAAAGGCCGCGACAGCATCCGCCATGCGGAAGCCGTAGCCGGCCTTGCCGTCGGTAACTTCAAACGTGTCCTCGTCGCACTTCGCGTTGACGGGCGCGGTGCATTTATAGTCCTTGTAGAGCTTATCAAGATCGACGGGTTCGGGCAGCTCCTCCTGATAGAGGTATTGCAGATCAAAGTTACCGCTGACGTATGCCGCGACGATCTCGTCATACAGCGCGTCGATATCGATGTCGCGCTTGAGCGTGCCGAGGGTGATCTTGATGCAATCGACCTGCTTCGGGTTGCCGTCGGCGTCGTTGACGGTAGTCGTGCCGTCCTCGATGGTGGTCTTGGAGCCTTCGGTGACGGTATCCTCGAGATAACTCGTCAGAACCTCACGGATATAGGTTCCGTTGACGGTCAAATACTTGGAAACGTCAACGTCCACGCGCTCCTCGTTGTCCTTCTTGCCGGTCAGGGAGCGGCCCTGCTGATAGGCGGCCTCGACCGCGCCGTCCACATCCAGCGTTGCGCCGACATCCTGCGCCAGCAGGGTCAGCTTCCGGTCGAGCTTGCAGGGCTTGCCGTTCTCGTCGAGCGGCGCGTCCGGGTCGGTCTGTTCGGTCTTTTCGTCCTTCGGAATGGCGACGGCCTGCTGGACATTCTCCAGCGGCTTGCCGTAGATATCGACACTGACTTCTTTGCTTGCGTCGTAAGTTGTCGTGTAAGTGACGAACGTTTCGCCGCGAGTGTAGAGCCGGACGTTCATATTGTCATTGAACGTGACGTTTTTCAGTGCTTCGGCGGCTTCTTCCTTCGTCATGCCGCTCAGATCGACCCCGGCAACAAAGACGTTCTTAGCGATCTTGCCGTCGTCGCCGCGCAGCCAGAGGAAGGCGGTCACGCAGCCGACCAGCACCACGGCGGCGCAGAGAACGCCGATGATGATGGGCAGGCGGCGGTTTTTCTTCTGCTTTTTCCGCGCGGCGCTCTGGGCGCGGGTGGGATGCTCGGCGGAATTCGGCACGCGCGGGAGCTCGGCCGCAGGCCTCTGCGCCGATGCGGCACGGCGGCGGGTGGCTTCGTCAGCGGTCCTTTTTGCGGGCCGTTCGGCGGTCCGGCGCTGGGCCTGCCGCGCTTTCTTCTCCTGCTCGGCGCGCCTTGCGGCCTCCTGCGCCTGCGGACGGTTGGCTTTTTCAAATTTTCCCATAGTCATATCTCCTGTAATCATGCCCGCACGGGCATGGTCTGGCTTCCTATCCTAATTATACCGAACAGCGCGGAAAAAGCAACTACGATTTCATGACAAGTCTTACAAATTTGTAATATTATGTAAACCTTATCTTGTGCGCCGCAGGGGTATATTTTTTAGACGAAATCGCCGCTCGCGCGTTCCGGGAAAAACGGAAATTTTTTGCGGCTTCACCAAAACGCCCGTTCCCGCAGCAGCGCCTTGACTTCCCCGCCACTGCCGGCACGGGCGGTCGATGACCGCCCCTACGGCGTGGGACGGAAGGCGATGCAGAATTCGCGACAGGGTGCGCGGAAAAAGCGGAAGAATCCGGGCAAAATGCGGAAATAAGCCTTGACATCCCCGGCAGATTATGATAAAATCCTATGGCTGATGCAGAACGCGACAACGCGGGTGTAGTATAACGGCTAGTACAACAGCCTTCCAAGCTGTGGGCGTGGGTTCGATTCCCATCACTCGCTCCAATACGCGCCAGTAGCTCATCCGGATAGAGCAACTGCCTTCTAAGCAGTAGGTGGGGGGTTCGAGTCCCTTCTGGCGTACCAAACGCAGACTGCTTCAGTAAGGCCGACGCTTCTGTTGCATGAAATGCGGACTGCTCGGCAAGCCTGATTCCCGTTGCGGCGGGCGGTCGGCGGCGGAAATGCGCCACAGAGCATTTCTGCGAGGAATGGAATATGGTGGGTGTAGCGTAGTTGGTTAACGCGTCAGATTGTGGCTCTGAAGACCGAGGGTTCGAGTCCCTTCACTCACCCCACTTTCCTTCCCAACCCAGTTCGGGGCTGCCACATTGGGATGTCGCCAAGTGGTAAGGCACCAGACTTTGACTCTGGCATCCGTAGGTTCGAATCCTGCCATCCCAGCCAAGTCGGAGCAAAGTCCGCTTTGCTCCGACTTTATTTTTTATACGACCCGCTAGCTCAGCAGGCAGAGCAATTGCCTTTTAAGCAATGGGTCTGGAGTTCGAATCTCCAGCGGGTCACCACCAAGAGAGTACAATATAGATGTACGTTAGAAAAACTCCGGTTTTGCCGGAGCTTTTCTATTATTTGAGATATACCATTGAACGGGCAATCTACTATTTCAGCAACGAGCGACCTGTCCGCAAACGAAAAGGAAAACCACCAGTCCTGTACGGAACAGGACCGGTGGCATAAGCAATTTTGTGTCTACTAACGATTGACTGCTTTCACCATAGGGACGGCGGCTTTTACTTTTCCACCCGGAAGCTCAGGGTCAGGGCGTCGAGCTTGGGGGTGATGCGGCGGTAGCGGACGCCGGCGGCATCGAGCATCCGCTTGGAGGCAAGGTTCATGTCCGTTCCGTCGTATTTGTCCGAAAGGTATAAAATCTCCGAAATACCGCACTGGATGATCGCCTTGGCGCACTCGTTGCACGGGAACAGCGCAACGTAAATTCGCGCCCCGCGCAGCACCCGGCCGCCCGCGTTTAAGATCGCGTTCAGCTCTGCGTGGACGACGAAGGGATACTTGCCGCTGTCCCACGGGAACTCGTCGTCGCTGCACCCGTTCGGCAGGCCGTTATAGCCGGTGGAAATGATGACATTCTCCGGCGAAACGATGCACGCGCCGACCTGCGTGTTGGGGTCCTTGCTGCGGTTTGCGGCCAGCAGCGCAATGCCCATAAAATATTCATCCCACGAAATGTAGCCTTCGCGTTTCATAAAAGCCCTCCTTATCCGACCAGAAAGCTCAGCGCCGTGATGCCGAGCTGCATGACGAGTGTGACGATGATACCGGCGGCGATTACGCCGAGGAAGATCGACGGAATGGCCCGCCGCATCCGCATATTGATGAGCGCCGCGATCAGTGCGCCCGTCCACGCGCCGGTCCCTGGCAGGGGAATGGCGACAAAGAGGAACAGGCCGATCATCTGCGACCGCTTGACGCGCACCCCCTTGCCGGCGGCACGCGTTTCCACCCACACCGCGATCTTGCTCAGACGTGGGAACTGCTTCATCCAGTCCAGAATTTTGCGGATGAACAGCAGGATGAACGGCACGGGCAGCATATTGCCCAGCACGCTCAGAACAAAGGCCAGCCACGGTGCAATGCCGGCGGCGGTGGCGTAGGGGATTGCGCCGCGCAGCTCAATGACGGGGACCATCGAGATGAGGAACGTGACCAGCTCCTCCGGGATGCCGTCGGCGGTATGATGCTCCTGACAGCCGCACAGCAGCGCGGCGACCAGCAGCAAAACCAGTGCTATGGTGATATAACGCTTCATAATTCTTCTCCGATCAGGGGGTACGCCGCCACAGGAACGGTGCGTTCACAGACGTTTACGCAGCAGCGGGGAAAGGGCTGGCGGCGGCCCGGCGGTGGGGAAGGGCGTTTTCCCCATATTTTTCACCGTCTATCATACCATCTCCGCGCGGGTGTGTCAATTCCCACAGCGCGGAACGGCGGTTTTTGCCGAAAAAAACATGGAAATGCAGATTTTCTATTGCATCGGCGCGGAAACTGTGGTATATTTTTCAATTGTGGATTTACAATCTATTTGAATCTGCGGCAGGCGCCGCATGGAAAGGGACCGATCGCAATGGCTGAACAGCAAAACATTCGGAATATCGCAATTATCGCCCACGTTGACCACGGCAAGACCACGCTCGTGGACGAAATGCTCAAGCAGGGCGGCATCTACCGCGAAAATCAGGCGGTGGTCGATCGCGTGATGGACTCCGGCGACCTGGAGCGCGAGCGCGGCATCACCATTCTGGCCAAAAATACCGCCGTGCATTATAAAGGGACGAAAATCAACATCGTCGATACCCCGGGCCACGCGGACTTCGGCGGCGAGGTCGAGCGCATCTTGAAGATGGTCAACGGCGTTCTGCTGCTGGTCGATGCGGCCGAAGGTCCTATGCCGCAGACGCGCTTCGTGCTGCAAAAGGCGCTGGAGCTTGGCCATAAGGTCATCGTCGTTGTGAATAAAATCGACCGGCTCGACGCACGCATCGAGGAGGTCATGGATGAGGTGCTGGAGCTGCTGCTCGACCTCAACGCGACGGATGAGCAGTTTGCCTCCCCGACGCTGTTCTGCTCGGCGCGGCAGGGCGTTGCCAGCTATTCGCCGAACGAAACGGGCGTGAACCTCGACCCGCTGTTCGATACCATCGTCAACTATATCCCCGCCCCCTCCGGCGACCCGGCGGCCCCCGTGCAGATGCTCGTGTCGTCCATCGACTATAACGAATACGTCGGCCGTATCGGCATCGGCCGCATCGAGCGCGGCATCCTCCGGCAAAATCAGGAGGTCACCATCTGCGACTATCACGACCCCGAACACGTTACCAAGGGCAAGGTCGTGGCGCTTTACGAGTTCGACGGACTGGGCAAGAACCCCATCCAGCAGGCCTCTGCCGGTGAGATCGTCGCCTTCTCCGGCATGGCGGACATCACGATCGGCCGGACGATTTGCGCTCCCGATTGCGTCGAGCCGCTGCCGTTTGTCAAAATCTCCGACCCGACGATTGAAATGACCTTCTCGGTCAACGATTCGCCGTTTGCGGGCCGCGAGGGCAAGTATGTTACCTCCCGCAACCTGCGCGACCGCCTGACGCGCGAGCTTTTGAAGGACGTTTCGCTGCACGTGACGGAGCAGGGAACAGATGCGTTCAACGTCGCGGGCCGCGGCGAGATGCATATCTCCATCCTGATTGAAACCATGCGCCGCGAGGGCTATGAATTTCAGGTCAGCACCCCGCGCGTCCTGACCAAGACCATCGACGGCAAGCTCTGTGAGCCGATCGAACGCATGGTCGCCGACGTGCCGGAAACGTCGATGGGCAGCGTCATTGAAAAGATCGGCCGCCGTAAGGGCGATCTGGTGTCCATGACCCCTGTCGGCAGCCGCTACCGTCTGGAATTTTTGGTCCCGTCGCGCGGCCTGTTCGGCTACCGCAACGAATTTTTGACCGACACCCGCGGCGAGGGCATCATGTCCTCCGTGCTGGATTCCTACGCGCCGATGAAGGGCGATATCGAGCGCCGCAAGAGCGGTTCGCTCATCGCTTTTGAAACGGGCGAGGCTTGCTCCTACGGCCTGTTCAACGCGCAGGACCGCGGCCAGCTCTTTATCGGGCCGGGCGTCGAGGTCTATGCGGGTATGGTCGTGGGCGTCTGCTCGCGCAACGAGGACATGACCGTCAACGTCTGCAAGCGCAAGCAGCTTACCAATATGCGCGCCTCCGGCTCGGACGAGGCCCTGCGCCTGACCACGCCGAAGATCCTGTCGCTGGAGCAGTGCTTGGAGTTCCTTGCCGACGACGAGCTGCTGGAGGTCACGCCGAAGAGCCTCCGTATCCGCAAGCGCGAGCTGGACCACGGTCTCCGGATGCGTCAGCTCATGAAAACCCGCAACGGTCAGTGATTGCTTTCTAACCAAAATCGGTCCTGTTGTAAACCCCGGCACAGTGGCTCCCCTACCATACCGCAAAACGTAAATCACAAAACGTAAACACAGCCGGGCACCGCATTACTGCAGCGCCCGGCTGTAGTCTGTCAAAGGCCTCCTGCTTTCAGGTAATGAAAGCAGGAGGCCTTTGAAATATGCTATTGTGCGTTCTGCGCGGCGGGGTATTGGAGCCGGTATCGCGGGACCGTATCGGCGTAGTATTGGGGCGATATCGGTGCGGTATCGGCACGATATCAAACGTTGAACAGGAAATTGACGATGTCTCCGTCTTTCATGACGTATTCCTTACCCTCGCTTCGCACCAGACCCTTGGCCTTGGCCGCGGCCATGGTGCCGCAGGCTTTCATGTCGTTGAAGGCGATGACCTCGGCACGGATGAAGCCCTTTTCAAAGTCG
>OIZL01000685.1_pt1 | contig 22978 bp, 25 predicted proteins | sample 1588541 | NCBI WGS metagenome assembly OIZL01 (sample SAMN03283285) | human gut metagenome | biome: human-associated habitat; material: feces | host: Homo sapiens | place: Peru | collected 2012 | reverse complement strand
GCAACTGACTTGTAATCAGTAGGTTACGGGTTCGATTCCTGTTTTCGGCACCATTATTTGGGGAGATAGCGAAGTGGTCAAACGCGGCAGACTGTAAATCTGTTCTTTCGAGTTCCATGGTTCGAATCCATGTCTCCCCACCACTTAGATATTGCCTCGTAGCCAAGTGGTAAGGCACACGACTTTGACTCGTGCATTCGCTAGTTCGAATCTAGCCGAGGCAACCATCTAATTTATTGTGACCCGCTAGCTCAGCCGGTAGAGCACTTGACTTTTAATCAAGGGGTCTGGAGTTCGAATCTCCAGCGGGTCACCATTTTTTTAATAATAACGCCTCGGTGGCGAAATTGGTAGACGCAAGGGACTTAAAATCCCTCGGTTGTTAAAGACCGTGCCGGTTCAAGTCCGGCCCGAGGCACCATTTAATTTTTTGGAGGAATACCCAAGTCTGGTTGAAGGGACTGGTCTTGAAAACCAGGAGGTCGGGAAACTGGCGCAGGGGTTCGAATCCCTTTTCCTCCGCCAAAATAAAGTTGGTTTTAATATCGCGGGATAGAGCAGCCTGGTAGCTCGTTGGGCTCATAACCCAAAGGTCGGAGGTTCAAATCCTTCTCCCGCAACCAAAAAAAAGGTTCCGTGGTGTAGCGGTTATCACGCTCGCCTGTCACGCGAGAGATCGCGGGTTCAATTCCCGTCGGAACCGCCATTATGGCTTCATAGCTCAGTTGGCAGAGCACAAGACTGAAAATCTTGGTGTCGTTGGTTCGATTCCAACTGAAGCCACCAGAATAGCGAATTTTCCCCTAAGTAAGGGGTTTTTTGTTTGCAATTTAAATTTTAGGTGCATTCTAGGTACTAATTTTTTATAATTTATTTATTTTCTCTACCATTTAAAATCATTTTATAAACACACTTTTGAACCCACTTTTTAAAAATTTTATAGAATATCTAAGCTTTTTTTTGATTACTTTAGGTATAAATCATAAAATAAAATGTAGAAAAACCAACGTTTTATTTTGTCATATTCCTACATTTTATTTTACTATTTACGCCTATAGAACTAAATTTTTTTCTTTTTAAATTCAATTATATCTTTTTGAGGATCTTTCCATCTAAATGTAACATTTAAAAGATCTTTTTTTGTTTTATCTTTGTATAAGTGCCTAATCTTGGGTCCAAATGTAATAAGTGAAGTGTGTGGTACATTATAGTCTATATTTTTTTTAGATAGAAATAAATCATATAAATCATCTTTGCTTATCCAAACGTAATTTTGCGGTGTACCACTTATTAGTGCATCAATGTTATGCTCAGAATTTCTTCCTTTGATAATAACTCGATCTATTATGCTGATAATTGTTCTGGTTTTATTAATATATTTATTAAGACTATCAATTTCTTTTTGAAAAAAGCTTAAATATTCATATGTTCCTAACTTTTGTGAAGTGATACGCAAACCCTTTTCATCTCTTGCATATCCAAAATGAAAACTAGTATAATTGTCAATAGCATAGTAGGGTATGCAAAGAGATTTTAAAAATTCTTCAAAATCATGTAAGTTTTCCTGATGTACAGTATTGCCTTTACCACTTTTTATGCTAATGCCTTTAACATAATTTTTAAACTTTATAAAAATATCTGCTTTTTGTGGTAAATCGTTTTCCCATGAAATTATAGGCATGCTATCATCTATTACATTATCAAATATTTCTTTTAATAGTTCCTGTGTATTAAGATCAAACTCGCTTAAATATTTATTATTAAAAAATTTAACAAAATCTCTTTCATTTTTAAATCCATTATTTTTCACAACCAAACCCCCTAATTTTTAAAATTGCAAATTTTTGTATAATAAAACCCCTGCTTGTGCAGGGGTTGATTGACTAAATGGTCGGGAAGACAGGATTTGAACCTGCAACCACTCGGTCCCAAACCGAGTGCTCTACCAAGTTGAGCCACTTCCCGATATATGGTGTCCCCAAGAGGAGTCGAACCCCTAACCTTTTGATCCGTAGTCAAACGCTCTATCCAGTTGAGCTATGAGGACGTCTTGTCCTAAAATAATTTTTGAAAGCTCAGTTATAAAAATAAAATAATAACTCCAGTTGGGAGCATAAATGCACCAACTGCTAATCATTTTACACCATATATATATGCTTTGTCAACCTAAATTATACAAAAACATTCAAAAAAATTAAAATCTCACTTGTAAAAGTAAATGCAATATTCAACAAAAAAAGATTTAGTTTACTTTTGTGAGTTAAATTTTTGCATTTATTATAATGTAAAATTTGACTTTTTGTACTTTATATGGTATAATTTATTTAATTTATGGGGGTAAATTATGAAAGATAAAGAGTTATTATATGAAAAATATTTTAAATTTGTAAGCGACAATAAATATACAAATAGATTAAAATTTGAACAAATTATTAATATAGTTTTAAATAGCAAAGAGTTTACTGATAGTGATCTTTTGTTAAGTTTGGGACAATTAAAAAGTAACTTAATTAGTTTGTATGTTACTGGAAATACTATAAATAGTTTTGATTTAAGCGGGCTTTATTATGTGACAGATGGAGAGAATGAAGAAAATAGAAGTTTTACTGGCAACGTAACTATAGCAAGAGATGGGCTTGTTTTAGTTTTAAATATAACAAGACATAATTCTAAAAATGATAGGGAAGAGTTGTCTGAATTTTTTAAATATGATTTAAATAATGGAAACATTATAAGATATTCTAGTTATCAAAGTGGTTATTCAGAAATAGAAGTTATCAATAAGTTAAATATAGACAAATGTAGTGAATTCAAAAAGGAATTTACTAAAGCTTTGAAGTAGGTGGTAGTAATGAATAATAAGATTTATAAATTTACTAACGAAAACTTAACATCATTTAAAGAGTTGTATGATTTTGAAGGTAAAAAAGTATTATCTGTAATAGGAAGTGGTGATCAGTACTTTGCAAGTATTTTATATGGAGCATCAGAAGTAACTTTATTTGATAAGAACCCACTTGCTTATTATTATTTAATATTTAAATATGCAGCAATAAAAATATTTTCATACGAAGAGTTTATAAAATTCTTTTTTATAAGTGATATGAGAAATATTACTCTATATAATAAACTACGTTTAGCACTTCCTAGGGAAGTAAGAGATGTATTTGATAAATATTTTAAGATAGGAATAAATTCTATTTCCCATCCCTCATTGGGTCTTAAAAAAACAATGAATTATAAAACTGGTAGGATAATACCTTATTTGGATAAAAAGAATTACAATATATTAAAAGCTAAATTAAATGATAAAAACTTTCCAACAATTAAAGTACTGCTTTTTGAAGATTTATATAAAGAATTAAATAGTAGTTATGATGTTATGCTTTTTTCAAATATATTTTGTTATTTAGGAGTTTTAGTAGATGAATACAACGACTATATGAAAAACTACATGAAGTTTTTAAATAACGGTGGTCAAATTGAAGCCAATTACGTATGGAATAAAGATAGTGAATACTTAGAAGGCTTTTTATATGGCGATTATATTGTTAATGAAGTTCCAGCTGTAAGTGGTTTTGGAGAAAATTATGTTGCAACTTTAGTAAAAAAATGATAAAATTTAAATATAAAACTTGTGATGAAAGAATAAATTTAAAACATATATTTCTAGAGAATTAGTGTTTGGTGTAAACTAATAATATATTTAAATTTTCCTACTTTCTGAAGTTAACCGGGTAATTCCGTTAAAAATATGAGTAAAAAAAGGGTGGTACCGCGTTTTAAACGCTCCTTGTCCACTCTTTTTATTTTTGAAAGGTGGTATAAGTATGAACAATAAAATAACAAGTAGGGATGTGGATTTTGCAGCATGGTATACAGATGTTGTTGAAGCTGCAAGACTTGCAAGATATTCAAGTGTAAAAGGATGCACAATTTTTGAACCAAATGGATGTGCACTTTGGGAAAGTATTAAAAATAATATGGATGCTTTATTTAAAAAAACAGGTCATAAAAACGTAATGATGCCTTTATTCATTCCAGAAAATCTTCTAAAAAAAGAAGGGGAATTAGTTGAAGGCTTTGCACCAGAAGTTGCTTGGATAACAATGGGAGGGTCTAAAGTTTTAGAAGAAAGATTAGCAGTTAGACCTACTAGTGAAACACTTTTTAGTGATTATTATAGTGAAATAGTAAAATCTTATAAAGACTTACCTTTATTATATAATCAGTGGTGTAGTGTAGTAAGATGGGAAAAAGAGACAAGGCCATTTTTAAGAAGTAGGGAGTTCTTTTGGCAAGAAGGACATACTGTTCATGCAACAAGCACTGAGGCAGAAGAAGAAACAAGAAGGATGTTAAATGTTTATAAAACTTTCTTTGAAGAATATTTAGCAGTTCCAGTAATTGCTGGAAGAAAAACAGAAAAAGAAAAATTCGCAGGAGCAGAATATACTTTAACAATTGAAGCTTTAATGTATAACGGCATTTGCCTTCAAAGTGGAACAAGTCACTATTTTGGACAAAAATTTAGTAAAGCTTACGATATAAAATTTCTAAATAAAGAAAACACTTGGGAGTATGCATATCAAACTTCATGGGGATCTTCAAATAGAATGATAGGTGCTTTAATAATGGTTCATGCTGATGACTATGGTTTAGTATTACCACCAAGAATTGCTCCTATAAAAGTTTGTGTAATTCCAATAGGTAATGATGAGAATGTATTTAAAATTTCTAAAATGATTAGTGAAAAACTTGATGCAGCATCTATTAGTTATATAATTATGGATAATGATAAAACGCCAGGCTATAAGTTTGCAGAAGCGGAAGTTAATGGTTATCCAGTCCGCATAGAAATAGGAAAAAGAGATTTAGAAAATAATACTATTACTTTAGTCAGAAGAGATACAAGAGAAAAGATAACTATAAGTAAAGATTCTGATATAACAAAAGAGTTAAATATTCTATTTGATGATATACAAAATAATTTATATCAAAAAGCAAAAAAGAGAATGGAAGAAAAAACCTATAGTGCATCTAACATGAAGGAAATGATAGATATAATTAATGAACATCCTGGTTTTATAAAAGCACCTTGGTGTGGAAACATGTCATGTGAAGAAAAACTAAAAAATGAAAGTGGAATTAAATCTAGATGTATACTTGAAGATGAAAAAGTAAACTCTAAATGTGCAATATGTGGAGAAGATGCAAAACATTTAGTAGTATGGGGTATTCAGTATTAATTTTCTATTGTTTATTTAAAAAAATGTGGGTATAATATTTACAAGGAGAATAAAAATGGTTAAAAGAAAAAAATTGAATTTAAAAAAGATACTTATATTTCTAGGAATAGTTTTACTAATTATTATTTTACTTATATTTGGGATAAAATCTTTAGTAAATGAAAAGAAATTAAAAAATAGTAATGAATATAAACTAGAACAAATAGGATACTCTACAAATGAAATAGACATTATAAAAAATAGTTTGAGTAGCGAGCAGGTCTCATCTTTGTTAAATATAAAATATGATACAAACACAGTTAAACTTATTAAGGATAAATATTTTATATTTGCAAATCTAGATAAGTATTTAGAGTACTTTAAAGATAACAATGAAGAAGCTTCTTTAGTAGTAGCTAAAGTAAATACTAAAGCAAGTACAGGCTGGTACAGTACTATTTATGAAACAGATACAAGTGAAAATGAACTTATGCTTGTAAATAAATTCTATAAATTAGATGAAACTTATGTTCCAGAGTTAACTAGTGTCAGTTTAACTTATGCTTATCAAGGTAAAAAAGTAAGTAAAGTTATTTATGATGACTTAATTAGTTTGCTTGAAAATGCAAGAGAAAATGGTTATAAACTTGTAGTAAGTCAAGGATATAGAAGTTATGAAGATCAAAGTGAAGCTTATGATAGTATATTAAAATCAAGTGGACAAAGTTATGCAGATAAAATTGCAAGTAGACCAGGACATTCTGACTATCAAACTGGACTAAGTGTTGATATAAAACCATATAATACATTAGTAGATGATCCAAGTACTAATCCTGATCATGAGTGGTTAATAAACAATGCTTATAAATTTGGCTTTATATTAAGGTATCCAGAGAATAAGGAAGAAATAACTGGCTTTAGTTATGATGCTTGGAGATTTAGATATGTTGGTTTAGAAGCTGCAAAAATAATACATGATGAAAATATAACATTTGATGAATACTATGAATTTTACATAAATAATGGGGGATAAAAAATGAATAAAAAAATAGTGGTCCTAGGTGGGGGAACTGGAATGAGTATCCTTTTAGGAGGACTAAAGAATTTTCCACTTGATATAACTGCAATTGTAAGTGTATCAGATGACGGTAGTAGCACCGGTAGGCTTAGAGAGGAGTTTAATACTCCGGCAGTTGGAGATATAAGAAGAGTTTTAATATCTTTATCGGAAACTGAACCACTAGTGGAAAAATTGTTTAATTATAGGTTTGTTACTTGTAGTGATTTAGATGGTCATACAATAGGTAATTTAATTTTAACAGGTTTGAAAGAAATCACCGGTAATTTAAGTGAAGGTATAGAAGCGCTTTCTAAAGTATTTAACTTAAAAGGCAAGGTACTTCCATTAACAGAAGATAATGCTATTTTAATGGCAAGAATGGAAGATGGTTCAATAGTAGAAGGGGAACACTTAATAACTGCTAGTCCTAAAAAAATTAAAGATGTTTTTTATAAATCCAAAATGGAAGTTACTCCAGGAGTAATAGATGCCATTTTAAATGCTGATGCTATAGTTCTAAGTATGGGTAGTATTTATACTAGCATAATTCCTAACTTAATAAATAAAAGTTTAATAGAAGCTATAGACAAGTCAAACGCAAAAATAATGTATGCATGTAATATGGTTACTCAACCCGGTGAAACAGACAATTTTAAAGTAAGTGATCATGTGAAACTACTTAATAAATATTTGGGCAATAAGAAAATAGAATATGTCTTTGCTAATAATAAAGAAATAAATGAAGATATATTAAAAAAATATCAAACAACTGAACAGAAAGACAGAGTTATATTAGATAGAGATAATTTGAAAGACATTAATTTGATAGAAAATGATTACTTTGTACTTGTAGATAATATAGTAAGACATGACAGTGCTAAGTTAGCATTTGATATATTTAAAGAAGTTTTCAAATAAAAAAAGGAAGCCACCTTGGCTTCTTTTATCTTCTATCATTAAGAGTAATACCTATTTCTTTTAACTCATCTCTTATTTTATCAGCTTCTTCATAATTCTTTTCTTCTCTATATTTATTTCTAATATTAGAAATTATATCAAGGAGTTCTTTTTCTTTAGAATTAGAATTATTTTCAAATGTAAGACCAAGTATATCTTCAGCACATTCTTTAATGAATTTATCATAATTAATAAGTTTATTAAGATCTTTATTTCCAGAAAGTTCACTGTTTATTAATTTAACAATTTCATATAGATAAGTAATAGCAAGACCAGTATTAAAGTCGTCATCCATTGCTTCAATAAACTTTTCTTTAAGTTCTTCTGCTGTACTATGAATAGTAGTTTCTAAAGTTTTACCCTTAATAAAGTTTCTTAAATTATTAACAGCTTCAGTAATTTTACTATACATTTTACTTGCTTCTATTAATTGTTCACTATTAAAATCAGTTGGCTTTCTATAGTGATTTTGTAAAATATAAAATCTAACTACCATAGGGTTATGTTCTTTAAATAAATCAGGTAAAGTTATAAAGTTACCTAAACTTTTACCCATTTTTTGCCCGTTAACAGTAACTAAATTATTGTGAATAAAATAATTAACAAATGGTTTTCCGGTTAATGATTCACTTTGTGCGATTTCGCATTCATGATGTGGGAAAATGTTATCCATTCCACCACCATGTATATCGAATGTGTCTCCTAAATATTTTCTACTCATAACCGAGCATTCAATATGCCATCCAGGGTAGCCTTCTCCCCATGGACTAGGCCACTTCATAATATGACCTTTTTCTGCTTTTTTCCAAAGTGCAAAATCAGCAGGATTTTCTTTATCACTTGCAATTTCAATTCTTTCTCCACTTAAGGAGTTTTCTAATGTTCTATTAGATAAAGAACCATATTTAGGGAATTTATTAATTCTATAATAAACATTTCCTTCACTAGTTGAATATGCATACCCTTTATCAATTAAAGTTTTAACATCATTAATTATTTCAATAATATGTCCAGTTGCCCTAGAACTTATGCTAGGTCTTAAAACATTTAAACTTCTCATATTATCAAAATAAATACTTTCAAATTTATAAGCTATTTCTACAGGATCAATCTGTTCTAATTTAGCAATTCTTTCTATTTTATCTTCTCCTGATTCTGCGTCGCCTACTAAATGACCAACATCTGTAATATTTTGAACATATTTAACCTTATATCCTTTGCTAAGTAGGTATCTATAAATAATATCAAAGCTTACATAACTTTTAGCATGTCCTAAATGTGGATAGCCATATACGGTAGGCCCGCACACATACATTCCTACGAAACCTTTATTTATACTTTTAAATTCTTCTTTTTTTCTACTTATTGTGTTATATACTACTAGACTCATAGTTTCACCTCTTCAAAAATATTATATCATAAGAATAATTATTTTAGTACAAATTTTTGAATATAAATGATATAATATTAGTGTAGTTAGGAAAGTAGGGAAAATAATGAAAAGTATTTATAATATGACTGAAGAGGATAACATATTTTTTGCAAAAAGAAAATTAATAGATAATCTATATAAAAGTGCAAATCTTGAAGGTATAGCAGTTACTTTTGCAGATACAGTAGATTTTTTTAACAATGTAAATAATGGTAAGATATCTGTTGATGATATGTTAAAACTAAAGGGATTAAAAGATGCATGGGAATATGTATTAAATACGATAGATGAAGAAATAACAACAGATTATATTAAAAAAATTCATTTTGAAATTTGTAAGGGTCAAAGTGTTACTCCATTGGGAGAATATAGAGACTGCGGTGTAGGCATTACAGGGACATCCTGGAGGCCTAAATTACCAAGTGAATGTGATTATGATAAAGAACTTGAAGTCATTAAAAATATTGAAAATCCATTAGAAAGATCTATAACTTTATTTTGCTTCATTCAAAGAAGTCAAATGTTTAAGGATGGAAATAAAAGAGTGGCAAACTTAGTAGCTAACAAAGAAATGATAAAAAATGGTCAAGGTATTATAGCAGTTCCAGTAGAAAAAATAGGTGAATATTTAAGTATACTTATAAAATTTTATGAAACAAATGATTATACTGAAATAAGTAAATTTATATATGAAAATTGTATAGACGGAATAATTTAGGAAAGTGGGGAAAATAATGAAAAAGAAATTACCTTTAATTGTATATTTTAGTTTTTTAATTATTTATTTAGAAATTGTTTATAAGGCATTAGTTTTAAAAAATGTATTTAGTTTAAATACACTATTGATAATACTATTTAGTGTTCCATTTATACTTTTGTTTACTATTATGAGTAGTTTATTTAATAGTAAGATTAATAAAGTAATAAGTATATTTAATAGTATATTTATAACATTTATATTTGCAAGTCAATATATATATTTTGAATTTTATGACTCGATATTTTCGGTATATAGTATAAAAGCGGGTACTGGACAAGTATTTGGTGAATTTTTCAGTGCTATATTTAAAATGGTAGTAGATAATATATGGGGAGTTTTATTAATTGTTTTACCAACTATATTATTTATAATATTTAAAAATAAAGTATTTGATTTTTCTAGAAAGAGAGTAATGTTTATAGTACAGTTAGTTTCTTTAGTAATATTTACAGTCATAACGAAACTTGTTGTCTACTTTAATAATGCTGGAATGTATTCGCTTAATAGAATATATTATGAAAGTCATGCACCAATGATTACTATCAATAAAGTGGGACTTCTATCTATGGAGGTTTTGGATCTTAAGAGATATCTTTTTGGTTTTGAAGAAAAACTAGTAATTGATAATTCTCACGTAGAAAAACCTATAACTAATCCTGAAAAAAAATATAATGTTCTCGGTATAGATTTTGATACTTTAGAAAATAACGAGGTTAATGAAACAATTAAAACTCTTCATAAGTATTTTAAAAGTGTTTCTCCAACTGAACAAAATGAGTATACTGGTTTGTTCAAAGGGAAGAATTTAATATATATAACAGCAGAAGGTTTTGATTCAATTGCTGTAGATAAAGATATAACACCGACACTATATAAACTAGTAAACAATGGTTTTGTTTTTAAAAATTATTATCAGCCTTTATTTACAGTAAGTACTAGTGATGGTGAGTATATGTTTATGAACAGTTTAATACCTAAAGAAGGGGTGTGGTCGTTTTATAGGAGTAGTAATATTAAAATGCCATTTAGTTTAGGAACTGAATTTAATAAGCTTGGTTATAATACAGTAAATGCATATCACAATCATACTTATTCATATTATAATAGAGATGAGTCACATCCAAATTTAGGTTTTAATGTATATAAAGGATGTGGAAATGGTTTAGAATTATTAATGAATTGCAAACGTTGGCCTGAAAGTGATGTTGAAATGATTGATGCCACAATTAATGATTATATTAATAGTGATAAATTTATGATTTATTATATGACGGTAAGTGGACATTTAAATTATACTTTTACTGGGAATTCAATGAGCTACAAAAATAAGGAATTAGTAAAAGATTTGCCTTATAGTGAACATGTGAAGGCTTATATAGCTGCTAATATAGAACTTGATCGTGCACTTGAAAAATTGATGAATTACTTAAGTGAAGCGGGTAAACTAGAAAACACAGTTATTGTTTTATCTCCAGATCATTATCCATATGGATTAAAATCATATGAGCTAAATGAAGTAAGTAAAACGGATAGAAGTGATAAATTTGAAATGTTCCATACCAGTTTAATTATTTATAATTCTGCTATGGAAAAAAATGTAGTAGTTGATAAGTATGTGTCAAGTATTGATGTTTTACCAACAGTTTATAATTTATTTGGAGTAAACTATGATTCAAGACTTTTAATGGGAACTGATGCATTAAGTAAAAGTGAAGGTTTAGTTATGCTAAGTGATAGAAGTTGGATAAATGAAAATGGTAAATATAACTCCATGACTGGTAAATTTACTAGTTTTAATAATAGTTTACCTGAAGATTATGTTTCAAAAATTAATTCAAAAGTATATGGAAAATTCACTACTAGTAGTTTATTATTATATGAAAAAGATGGTAAATATTTAGATTATTATAGTAAATTAGGAATATAGATATGAAAATAAAAAGTGATATTAATTTATATGATACTCTTATGAGTGGTCAAGCTTTTAGAATAACTTTAGAGGAAGATAATTCTTTTACAGTTATTCTTTCTGATAGGGTTATAAATATAAAAAAAGAAGGAGAATACATAGTTATAGATTCTAATAATTTAAATAATTTGGAATTAGTAGTAAGATATTATTTTGATTTAGATAGAGATTATAAAGTTATAAATGAAAAGTTTAAAGATAATATTATTTTTAAAAATAATATAGATTTATGTAAAGGATATAAAATATTAAAACAAAATCCTTTTGAAATGTACATTAGTTATATAGTTAGTCAAAATAATAATGTAAAAAGAATAACAAATAGTATTAATAAAATAAGTGAACTTTATGGAAAAAAGATTATCTTTAAAAATAAGGAATATTATTTATTTCCAAATTTTAAAGAGTTAAAAAATATTACTTTAGAGGAACTTAAATTAGTAGGTGTAGGTTTTAGAGATGCTTATATAATAAATGCAATAAACAAGTTAAAAGAAGAACCTATGTTCTTAGAAAAAATAGATTCTTTAATATCAGAAGATGCATTAAAAGAGTTAATGAGTATTAAGGGTATAGGTTTAAAAGTTGCAAGTTGTATATTAATGTTTGGTTATTCTAGATTTGATACCTTTCCTATAGATACATGGGTAAAAAAATATGTGAATGAAAACTTTAATATTAAAAATAGTATTGAAACTATAAGTAAATTTATGAGAGATAATTTTGGAGACTATAGTGGACTTGCTATTCAATACCTTTATCATATAAATAGGAATAAAATAAACAAAGGACAGGTTATAAAATAAAACCTGTTCTTTGTTTATATACTAATTTATTAGCTTGATAAGCTTTTTTGATGTCTAAACTATTTAAATATTCTAGTGGATTTTTATTGTCTCCGCTTTGATAAATTCTTTCAATAGAAAATAGAAAATCTTTATTAATTCCTATATCTTCTAAATAATTTATATATCTAAAGAAATCATTGATATTCAGTTTACACATATCTTGATTAGCTAGAGTATTTAATATTATCATAATATAACAGTAAATATCTGTGTTTCTATTTGGAATTATGTCTCCTTTATCATTTGTGACATATTTGTAAGATAAATCTTTTAGTAAGGGGTTAATACTTAAGTATTTAGCGGGAAATGGTTCATTATTAGAAATATAGCTACTATCAACATCGACTACTTTTAATAGACCGTTTTTATCAATTATAAAGTTTCCTTCATGTAGGTCCCCTAGAGAAAAATCGTATGGAAAACCTTTAATATTATTTATTTCTTCAAGTATACTTCCAATACATTTTAAATATTTTACTTTATCTTCTAAAGAGTTATTGAGACTTCTTAAGTAATTTAAAAGGTTAATATTTTTATCAATAAATTCCATTGAGTAACCAACTATTTCTCCACCTACAATTACAAGTGAACTAGGCAGTATTAATTCTTTAACACTTTCTAAAGAATTTTTATAATACATTAGAGTATTTAAATTCTTAAGTTTCTTTCCTAAATAATCTCCTTCTCTTATAAAAAATTTCTTTATAAGTATTTTTCCTTTATCTTTGGTATTCTTAATATAAAGTTCACATTCTGTGTTAGGTATATTCTTCCCGGGATCAAACTTTTTTAGTTTAGAAAAATTCGAATTTGTAAAAGTAGTAGTAAACATATAAACCTCCCTAATTAGTTTTATATGATACCATATTAGGTACATTATGTCAATTTTTATTAAAAATCAATTATCTTTAGTTGACAAGTGTATAAAATACACATATAATTATAATGTAAGGAGATAAAATATAATTAAGATTATTAATAATAGATGAAAGTGAATAAAAGAAATATAGGTGAGAGTAAATGAGAATAAATTATCCGTTATATAAAAAACAAGGTATTCATGTTATAACGAGTATTTTTACTGTACAAAAGGGTGAAATAAAAGTACTTTTAGTAAAGAGAAAGAATGAACCTTTTAAAGGTATGTGGTCGCTAGTAGGTGGAGCTCTTTATAATAATGAAACACTTTTAGAAGGTGTACAAAGAGAAATATTTGAAAAAAGTGGACTTACTTATATAAAAGTATATCCTTCTGGTATATTTGATAAAGTAGATAGAATGCCAAATATGAGAATGATAGCAATAACTTATGTTGGTATTATAGATAGTGAAAAGGTAATGGTACTTAAAAAGACTTTAAAGACAGAAGATTCTGACTGGGTTTCTATTGATAAAGTTAAGAAATTAGCAAGCGATCATAATGATATTCTTAAAAAAGGTTTAGAAACTTTAAAGGAACTTATTGTAAGTAGTGATATTTTAGAAAGTTTATTTCCAAATGGTTTTACAATTCCAGAAGTTCAAAAAACTTACGAAACAATACTTGGTAAAAAATTTGATAGAAGAAATTTTAGAAAGAAATTATTAAGTTTAAATTTAATAGAAGATACTAATAAATATGTTGTTTTTGAAGGTAAGAAGCCTGCAAAAGTTTATAAATTTAAAAAAACTAAAAAAGTAAAAAATATATTATAATATATTTTTTATTAAAATAATAAGTGTATAAAATACACAATTGGAGGTAATATGAGAGATTTATATATTGATTTTGATGGAGTAATTAAAGATACAATTAAAGTATCATATAGGATGATGGAAGACTTAGGAATTAAGTTAAGTGATAGGGAAAGGGTAATTAAGTTTTATAAGGAAATTGACTGGAATTATTTACTTAATATAAGTGAAGAAATTAATAAGGCTTATTATTATATCAATGTGATACAAAAGCAGAAAGTGTTTAATCCTAAGATATTAACAACTGTTAATAGTTTAGAAGAAATTAAAGCTAAATTGAATGATATAAGAAAACACTGCAAAGAAGTGAGCGTTATTTCTTCTCCATGTGGTATAAGTAAATCATTTATTGTTAATCCCAAGAATTCTATTTTAGTGGATGACTATAAAGATAATTTATATTCTTGGGAAAAAGAAGGTGGAATAGGTATTAAATTTGATAATACTATTTCAAGTGAATTTACTACTATTAATTCACTTGAAGAATTTACAAAAAAAGAACTATGTAAGACTATGCTATTGAGGAGAAATTAGTATGAGAGAAGAAGATAGAATAAAGATAATTAATGAGGTAAATTTACTTAAAGAAAAAAAGAAGAAGTATTTAGAACTAAAAAAAGAATATGATAGACTTACTAAAACAGGTGAAGTAAAAAGATTTTTAGAATTATCGAAACAACTTGAAAAAGACAAAAGTGATAACGAAAGTAACGATTCTTTAATCACACGTGCAAAAAGTGGCGTTATAAAAGATAATGAATGTAGTCACGATATATGGGTATACCTGGGAAGTTACTATGAAGTTGACGACTATGAAAGAAGTTATAGCATTATGCTTCCAAATGAAAAACACAAAAAATTTGAATACAATGTTTATGGTTGCTTAGAATGTGATAACAGGATAAGAGTAACTGATTACAAAGAATTCGAAAGAACACATTTTGTATTAAAAAGAAAAGAGTATGTGAACATTTATGAATTAAGAAAACTTTATTTTAAATATGTTACTAGTATGAATTTAGATAATGCTAAAAAGAAATTAATAAGAAATTTTGAAGGAGAAAAATAATGAATTATAAATGTTATATTGTCTTAAAAAAAGAGGGCTTGCTTCCTATAGTAGTAAGGCATAAAGCTAAATATTTTGATAAATTTGAGATAGGAGAATATGTGTTTGAAGAAGTGTTTTTCTTCAATGAAAAAGATTATAAAGAATTGGAAAAAGAGTTTAATATATATTCATTTATTAATTGTGAATATGATATGAATAAGTATAGTGATTTAAGAAATCGTGCTATGTTTAAATTAAATTTAGAAAGAAGAGAAAAATATATAGTGGATGATAAAAATAATAAACAATTAGTAAGTATTGATAATGGCACATCAATTGATATAATAAATGAATGCACTATTACTAGTGACATAGCTAAACTTGAAAGGAAGAAAAAATGATTTATTATAGATTAAATGGCAATTATATTGAAAAATATGAAATTACTTTTGACAGAGAAGAACTTAAGAAAATAATAGAAAAGTCTATTTATGAATGTGGCAAAAAAGAGCTAAAGGAAACAGTGATGTCTGGATTCCGTGTATCAAATTTTGAGTATATAAAAATTTTAAAAGAAGAAGATGCTGGCTGGAGAGAATATCGAGATGGACCAGATATAAAACAATATAAATATACATACATAAAGTATCAAAAAACTAACTTAGCAATCATTTTAAATAATATATTAACATCCGTAAATGTAGAGAAGAGTATAGAGGAATTGTTTATGATTGACTTATCTAAAGAATTTAATGGTTTTGATAATGAAATACAAAGAAAACTTGAGAGTATAAAAGAAATAAAAGATGAAAACTACAAAGAAAAAATTAATGCTTTAAATGAACTAAAGAGACTTTATGAACAAAAAGAATTTAATAAAGATAGAAAAAATATTAAAGATTATTATTTGAAAGCAATTAACTTGATAAAGGTAGAATTTATTGATAAAATATCTTTAGCTGAATATAATAGGGTATGTGAGTTTACTGGAAAAGGTAAATTTAAATGTGATAAAAAAGATTTGATTTTAATTATGAAAGGAAGGAAAAATGATTTATTTAATTAGACATGGACATGAAGATGAAAGATTTATTGGAGGGTGGAGTGATGCTCATTTAACTCCGGAAGGTGTAAAACAAAGCGTAAACGCTAGGAATTTTATTGTTAATAAAGGATTAGTTATTAACAAAATATTGTCAAGTGATATAATAAGAGCAAAAGAAACAGCAAGGATTATTAATTCGAAATTAAATGTCCCTTTGGAGATAACAAAACTTTTAAATGAACAAGATAAAGGCATTATTAATGGTATTCCTTTACAAATGGCAGAAGAGTACTATAGTGAATTTATTAATACAGAAGATATTTACAAAAGGTTTCCAGAAGGAGAAAGTTTAAGCGATTTTTATAATAGAATACTTTACTATTTTCATGATATTTTAAAAGAAGATAATACTCTTTTAGTAACTCATAGTGGAGTCATTAATATGATTTACTATATTCTTACTAATACAAAGTTAGGCTATAATAAGAAAGGATTTAATGTAACTCACTCTAGTATTCATGAATATGATCCAAAACTAAAAAAAATTAAAAGAATTTATTAAAAAGATTATTTAACTAAATTAAGGCGTTTGTGTTGACAAACGCCTTAATTTAGTGTAAAATATCTATAGAGGTGGTAAATATGATTTATACTTATAAGGAACTGAAAGAACAAGGTTTAAGCGCTTACAATATTAAAAGAATGCTCGAAGAAGGTTTTCTTTATAAACTTGATAAGGGTTTATATTCTGACTCAAAAGAATTTGATCAAATGGAGTATATAGCTAGAAAGTATCCGAATGCAATCTTAACTGGTGAGTCTGCATTTTATGTTTGGAATTTAACAGATGAAATACCAGATAATTTTCATTTTGCTAGTGGTCATAATTCTCTTAAAATTAAAGATGAAAACATAAGTCAAAAGTTTATGTCTCAAAAATTTTTAAAACTAGGTGTTGTTCAAATTAAAGAAAACAATGCTTCTATAAATATTTTTGATAAAGAGAGAATGCTTATAGAGTTAATTAGGGACAAGAAAAAATATCCTTACTCGCTTTACAAGGAAATAATTCATAATTATAGAGATATAGCTGATGAAATTGATACTTATAAATTAAATGAGTATTTAAAAAGTTTCCATAATGGGGATAAAATTATGAATACTATTATGGATGAGGTTTTTTAATGATAAATATATTAAACTTAATTAAATATTATACTGATCGTGGTTATTCGTTAACACATGCTCGTGCTAAAGTTGCTCAAGATATTTTGCTTACAAAAATATCAAAATCTAATTACAATGATAATGTGACTATAAAAGGTGGGGTAGTTATGTTTAATTTAACAAATAACATAAGACGAGCAACAATAGATATTGATATTTCATTTTATTAAATATTCTCTAAATGATAAAGCTATTCGAACATTTTTTGAAAATTTAATTACATCAAATGATGGAATAATACTTAAAGTTGTTGATATAAAAGAGTTAAAGCATCTTGATTATCAAGGAAAAAGAGTATTAATAACACTTACAGATGCCTATAATTATACTATTCAAATTAAATTTGACATAGGCGTTCATACATATAATAAAATAAAACAAGATAATATTGTCTTCAACATTGAGACAATAGGCGATAAAGTTTTTTTAAATGTTAATTCTAAAGAACAAATTTTCTGTGAAAAGATGATTTCAATTTTAAGACATGGAATTAGAACGACAAGAATTAAAGATTTTTATGATTTGTATTATTTGATTAAGTATGGGGACATGGACATCTTGGTTGTTAATGAATATTTTAATATACTAAAGTTTTATGACTATACTAAAGACGATAAATTGCTGTCAATTTATGATAAAACAGTTATTGTACTATCCAATAGTAGAATATTAAATCAACTAAAGAATGAAAAAAATTGGCTTGATATAACTGCTGATGAATTAAAAATTACTTTATTAGAATTTTTAAAATCATTAACTTAAATAATATAACAATTTAATTCTTCTTCCCCTTGTTTCTATTAAACCGTCATCTTTTAAATTTTTTATTTCTCTTGATAAAGCACTTCTATTAACTGCTAAATAATCAGCAAGTTCTGTATAAGAAACAGGAAGATAAATAACTTTTGAGTTATTTTTTTTACTTTGAATTTTAAAGTAATCTAAAAGTTTATCTCTAATACTTTTATTAGATAAGACTTCTATTCTTTCATTTGACTTAACTATTATTTTTGATAGAATAATAGTTAAATTTTTTAAAAAAGTATTATAAATTGAAAGCTTGTTTTCATTCATATTCATGATAGAATTAAAATCTATTATAATTATTTTAGTTTCTTCTTTAGTAGTAATTTCTGTTTCTTCATTTTTAAATGAATAACTAAGTGAACAAAATAAACTATTAGTTTCATAACTATCTATTAACCTTTTATTTCCTTCAACATCTATTCTAGTAATTTCTATACTTCCTTTAAGTATAATACATATAAAATTATTGCTAATTAAATTGTTTAATATCCTTTTATTCTTGGCATATTTATAAGTAACAGCTTCCAAATAAGTTAGTAATTTTTCTTTATTTTTTTCACTAATATTGTAAAATAATTCATTCACTTTACATCACCTAAAATTATTTTATCAAATTTTCATACTTGTTGCAATTGCAACAAGTACTTTTATATATACTGTTGTATAATTGACTTATGAAAATGATAGGAGAGAGGTATTTTTATGAAAGTAATTAAACGTGATGGACACATGGTAGATTGGTGCCCAGAGAAAATTGAACAAGCTATTATGAAAGCTAATAATGAAGTTGAGGAGGAAGAACAAGCAAGTAGTACTCAAATTAAAAATATAATTAAGTATATAGAAAAACTTGATAAAAAAAGAATTCTAGTTGAAGATATACAAGACATAATTGAAATGAAATTAATGAGTCAAGGTAAATATGAACTTGCTAAAAAGTACATTACTTATAGATATACTAGAGAATTAGTTAGAAGAAGTAATACGACAGATCAATCTATTAAAGAGTTAATAGATGGAGAAAGTGAATACTGGAATACAGAAAATTCAAATAAAAATGCTAAAGTAGTTACAACTCAAAGAGATTATCTTGCTGGGATAACAAGTACTGATATAACTAGAAGGTTCTTGTTACCTGAAGATATAGTAGAAGCTCATGATGCTGGAATAATACATTTTCATGATGCTGATTATTTTGCACAAAATGCTCTACATAACTGCGACTTAGTAAACCTGGAAGATATGCTTCAAAATGGAACTAGTATAAATGGTGTAATGATAGAAAAACCACATAGATTTTTAACTGCTATGACTATAGCAACACAAATAATTACTGCAGTTAGTTCTAGTCAATACGGTGGTGTTACAATAACTTTAACACATTTAGCACCTTTTGTAAGAGAAAGTTATACAAGGTATTTAGATAAATATAAAAAGAGAAAACTTTCTAAAGAACAATGTGAAAAATTTGCAATGGAAGATACTAAAAAAGAGATTGTTGATGGAGTACAAACATTCCAGTACCAAGTAAATTCTATGACTACTACTAATGGTCAAGCTCCTTTCTTAAGTGTATGTATGTATCTAGGAGAAACTACTGAATATAAAGAAGAATTAGCTTGGATTATAGAAGAGTTCTTACATCAACGTATACAAGGTATGAAGAATGAACAAGGTGTATATATTACTCCTGCATTTCCTAAACTTTTATATATATTAGAGGAGGATAATATTCATAAAAATAGTAAATATTATTATTTAACTAAACTTGCTGCTGAGTGTACTGCTAAGAGAATGGTTCCTGACTATATAAGTGAAAAGAAAATGTTAGAATATAAAATAGATAAAAATGGAAATGGTAATTGTTATCCTTGTATGGGATGTAGAAGTTTCCTAACACCTTATGTAGATAGTGAAGGTAAACCTAAATATTATGGAAGATTTAATCAAGGTGTTGTAACTATTAACTTAGTTGATGTGGCATTATCTAGTGATAAGGATATGGATGTATTTTGGCAAATATTTGAAGAAAGACTTGAGTTATGTCATAAAGCACTTCAAATTAGACACAAAAGACTTTCTAAAGCTACAAGTGATGTTGCACCTATTCTATGGCAACACGGAGCTTTAGCTAGACTTCCTAAAGGAGCTAGTATACATGAATTACTTCATAATGGTTATTCAACAATTAGCTTAGGCTATGCTGGACTATATGAATGTGTAAAATATATGACTGGACACTCTCATACTGATAATGGTAAAGGTAAAGAATTCGGACTAAAAGTAATGGAAAAAATGAATGAAAAATGTAAAGAATGGAAGGAATTAGAAAATATTGATTATAGTGTATATGGTACCCCAATTGAAGCAACAACATATAAATTTGCTAAAGGACTTAAAGAAAGATTTGGAGTAGTAAAAGGAATAACTGATAGAGACTACATAACTAATTCATATCACGTACCTGTATTTGAAGAAATAGATGCATTTACAAAATTAAAATTAGAAAGTGAATTCCAAAAATTAAGCCCAGGAGGCGCTATAAGTTATATAGAAACACCAAACTTATCTAATAATATAGATGTAGTACTAGAGGTAATGAATTTCATATATGATAACATTATGTATGCAGAGTTAAATACAAAGAGTGATTATTGTCAAGAATGTGGATATACTGGAGAGATACTTATAGATGATAAAATGGAGTGGTATTGTCCTAACTGTGGTAATAGAGATCATAATAAATTAAATGTAGCAAGAAGAACTTGTGGATACATAGGAACAAATTTCTGGAATAAAGGAAGAACACAAGAAATAAAAGAAAGAGTAATTCATATAGATAATAAGGAATTAAAATAATGTCAAGATATAATATAATTAGAAAAATGGATATATCTAATGGTCCAGGTATAAGAGTTTCGATATTTATGCAAGGATGTACATTCCACTGCAAAAATTGCTTTAATAAAGAAACTTGGGACTTTAATAATGGGAATTTATTTACAGAAGAAACAATAAATACATTATTAAATCTTTGTGAAAATGAAACTATAAAGGGCTTATCAATATTAGGTGGAGAACCACTTCATCCACTTAATATTGAAAGCACTACTAAACTTGCAAGTGCTTTTAAATGGAGATATCCTAATAAGACTTTATGGGTATGGACTGGTTTCTTATTTGAAACTTTAAAAGATAAAGAAATACTTAATTATGCAGATGTAATTGTAGATGGTCAATATAAAGATGAACTTCATGATTTTAATTTAAAATATAGAGGTTCTTCTAACCAAAGGGTAATAGATGTTAAAAAAAGTAATAAAAAGAATGAAATAGTATTATATGAGGAGGCTTATGAAAAAGCGAGGGTTTGAAATAGTTAAAGGTTATGAAAATAAAAATATAAATATACCAGTTAGAAAGACTTCATTAAGTGCTGGTTATGATATAGAATCAGCAGAAGATATAGTTATTCCTTCATTTAAAGTAGGAACTAAACCTACTTTAATAAAAACTGGTTTAAAATGTTATATGGAAAATGATGAGTATTTAATGCTTGTTAATAGAAGTAGCAATCCTATTAAAAGAGGTTTAGTCTTATCTAATAGTCTTGGTATTATAGATGCTGACTACTATAATAATCCTGATAATGATGGACATTTAATGTATGCATTTTATAATTATTCTAAAGAGGATATAACTATAAAAAAGGGAGAAACGATTGGACAAGCAATTTTTATGAAATATCTTCTAGTTGATAATGATTCTTCAAATGGAAAAAGAAAAGGTGGCTTTGGTTCAACTGATAAGGAGTAGTAATGGAAGAATATTCGGTTTATACAAAAGAAGAAAAAGAAGCTTTAAGAAAAGAATGCGAAGAATGGGGACTTACTGAAGAAGAAACTAATGAAGTACTTTCAGGTAAATTTGAACCATGGAATACAGATGAACCTTCATATTTTGATGAAAATGGAGAAGTAAGAGATATTTATAGAACTAATAATTATTGATTTGCACACTAATGTATAAAAAAGTGTATATAAAAATAAAGTGTAACCTTTGTCAAGGACTAAATAAAAAAGAGAGTGATTTTTAAGTAAAAATGAACTGAACCCCAAAAGTTGGACAGTTTATTAATAGTTTCTAATTAGAGGATTGTAACCTGTAATTCACGGGAGACAATCCTTTTAATTTAACTTTAATTCTATCATAATTGTAATAACAAATATAGTCATCAATTGCTTTTATTAAATCATCTAATGTTTTATAATTATCCTCTTGATCATAAAACATTTCTGTTTTAAGCAAACCAAAGAAATTTTCCATCATGCCATTATCCATGCTATTTCCTTTTCTTGACATACTTTGTTTAATACCTTTATTTTTCAATCTTTGTTGATAAGATTGGTGTTGATACTGCCATCCTTGATCCGAATGAAATATTAATTCTTCTAGATTTCTGCCATCAAATGCTTTATTAAGCATGTCATTTATTTGTTCTAAATTAGGTGATGTAGAAGTATTATAAGATATTACTTCACCATTATATCCATCCAATATTGGTGATAAATAACATTTCTCTCCACGAAGATTAAATTCAGTTACATCTGTATACCATTTTTGATTTGGTTTATTTGCATTAAAATCTCTTTCAATTAAATTATCAGCAATTTTACCAACAGTTCCCTTATATGATGAATATTTTCTTTTATTTCTTTTTAATGGTCTTAATCCTAATTTAACCATTATTCTATAAACTTTTTTATGATTGACATTATATCCTTGATTTCTTAATTCTAATGTAATTCTACGATAACCATATCTTTCTTTATTGTTAATAAATATTTCTTTTATTTTATA
>OIZL01000683.1_pt1 | contig 23056 bp, 21 predicted proteins | sample 1588541 | NCBI WGS metagenome assembly OIZL01 (sample SAMN03283285) | human gut metagenome | biome: human-associated habitat; material: feces | host: Homo sapiens | place: Peru | collected 2012 | reverse complement strand
TGAAATATTAGATATTAAAGAAGATAATTCAAAGTCAAAAGTTTTACTTTTTTACCACTTTCATATTTCTGCACAAAATCATTGACAAATTTTGAAAAACTGCTATAATAACTATAGCACAAAAATAATATAAACAAACACAACAACTAATTGAAATTATTCACAGAGGTAAGCCCATAGAGGGTTTATTTGTGGATATTCAATTAGTTGTTTTTTTATTGTAAGGAAGGAAAAAGATGGATAAATTAAAGAAAATTGTACCAATAATTATGGAATATTTTGAAAAATATATTTATTTCCTGCTGCACTGCCTAAAATTTTTATAATTGCAGAAATAGTGTAACCTAGCGAATAGCCTTTATAACCTATGTATATAATTAAAATCGGTGTTCCAAAAACAGATAGACCAATAATCCAAAAAATTATTATCGTTTTTATTCCACCAGAAAATGCACTATTAAGATAGTTATTTCGTTGATTTGCTGTATCAAGCAATATGCTTTTTTGAATTAATTCTTTATTAGTTTCAATACTAGTTTCAGAAACATTTTTTAAACTTATAGAGCCAAATAGCATGCCTATAAAAAACATAACCAAAAGTAGTACATAACCAGCTTCTTTTATAAAATTTATGTTTGATCTAACGGTATTTTTATTAAATCGTTTGTACATAAAGTTTCCTCCTAAAAATATGTTTAGTAGATATTTATGTACAAACATTAAAAGCTAGAACTTATAAAGTTTTTATCGCACCAACAGCAAGTTCATCGCAACGATTGTTATATTCGTTATCTGCGTGTCCCTTTACTTTTATCCAAGTAATATCATGAACTTGCATAAATTTATCTATTTCGAGCCAAAGCTCTTTATTTTTTACATCTTTTTTATCAGATGTTTTCCAATTATTTTTAACCCAATTTTTAATCCAATTTTGATTAAAAGCATTTACCACATAAGCACTATCACTATAAAGATGAACATTACATGGAAATTTTAGAAGCTTTAATCCCTCTATTACAGCAGTTAGTTCCATTACATTGTTGGTAGTATTTTTTAAGCCACCAGAAATTTCTTTTTTATTATCTTTATACATTAAAATTGTTCCCCAACCACCTGGCCCAGGATTACCACTACAGGCACCATCAGTATATATAATAACTTCTTCCATTTAATTTTCTCCTTCTAATTGTAAATATTTTTATTATATGATATTATAACAATAAATAAAAAACAATACAATATAAAGAAGGTGAGTTTATGCCAAAAGTATTAGGGACAATAGCTGAATATAATCCATTTCATAATGGCCATTTATATCATATAAAAAAATCTATAGAAGAAACAGGCGCAGATTTTGTAATATGTGTGATGTCAGGAAATTTTGTACAAAGAGGTAATACTTCTATTATAGATAAATGGACAAAAGCAAAAATGGCATTGGCTAATGGAGTAGATTTAGTAATAGAATTACCAACTGTATATAGTGTTTCAAGCGCAGAAAACTTTGCAGAAGGTGCTATAAAATTATTAGACTCATTAAAAATAGTTGATACAATATCTTTTGGTATAGAGGCAAAAGATATTGCTAGTTTAAACAATATAGCAAATGTTTTTTATATGGAGCCAAAAGAATATACCAATATATTAAACCATGAGCTAAAAAAAGGAATATCCTTTCCAAAGGCTAGAGAAAATGCTGTAATGATGTACTTGAATGATATTAAACAATATGCAAATATATTAACAGGGGCAAACAATATATTGGCAATAGAATATTTAAAGGCAATAAAAAAGTTAAAAAGCAAATTAAATCCAATAGGAATTAGAAGAGAAAAAGTATTATATAATGATGAAATAATTATAGATGATTTTGCAAGCGCAACAGCAATAAGAAAAATGATAGCAACAGGTCAGTTTGAAGAAATACAAAAAGTTATGCCTAAGTCTTCGTATGCACTTTTAGCAGATGAACTAAGAAGAGGACACTATGTATTAGATTTATCAAAATTTCAGAAAGAAATAATATATAACTTAAGAAAAATGAAGGTGGGAGATATTGCTCAACTTGCAGATGTATCAGAGGGATTAGAAAATGCTATAAAAAATGCAGCAAATTCTTGCAATAATGTTGTTGACTTTGTCAATATAGTAAAATGTAAAAGATATACCCAGACAAGAATACAAAGAATTCTAATATATGCTTTACTAGGAATAACAAGTGAAAAAATGATGACTTCTAAAAAAACAACTCCATATGCAAGAATTTTAGGTTTTAATGAAAAAGGTAAAAAACTGATATCACAAATAGTAAAACATAATAAAAGAGCGCAAATAGTAACTTCAGTAAAAAAATATATGGATGAATCTAAAAATAAGGCATTAAAGGAAATGCTAGAAACTGATATATTTGCGACCAATGTATATACTCTAGGATATGAAAGCGATTCTTGGTCTAACTTAGACTATACTAATAAAATAATTACCATGTAAAATATTACAAAAATATTACATTTCATTATTTTTATTGAAATGTAATATTTTTTATCATATAATCTGCGTAAGGGAAATCACATAATTGTATGCATAAGACATTCCCATTTATTATGGAAGGAAACATTGAAATGGAAACTTTTGCAACATATATAATGGAAGAAAAAGACTGGGTAAAGAAACTTGAAATAGCATATTATTTGCGAAAAAAAGCTAATACTTTTTTTAATAACACTGTTATTTTTAAGACGGTGTTGGCCAAGTTATTTCTAGATCACACAGAAATTGATTTGGATAAAAATTTAATTTTAACAGCATGCATATTGTGTAATTGTAAAAAAGTTGATAATTTTTCTGATATGGAGAAAATCAAAACATATGCAAAAGAAGGAGCCGAGTATTTAAGAAATCTTGGATTTGACGAAAGATTTTGCAGAATATGTGAACAAGTAAATAGATATAGTGGGCTAGAACCTAGAGAGCCAGAAGCAGATATTTTAGAATTAATTGATCAATTTGGTGGAATGCTTCTGGACAGACCAGAAAGAATTGGATTTAAATGTGATGAAGCCTTAGTTCTATTGGAATTTAGAAATTTAAAGGATAAAGAAAATAGATATTTAGAAATATTTAAGGATTTTGTAAATAGAATGGAGGCAATAAAGATATGAATGAAAATAGAGAAGTAATTATTCCAGATGTTTTAGGTGTTCTAAGTTTTATAGCAAAAGAGATAAATAGTATTCCAGATGATAATGACATGGTTAAAGGAATGAAGGTAATATCTAGAATATATCCTATTGTACAAGGAAGAATACAAGGGATCCCGTTATCAGATTTAACAAAAGATACAGATATGAAAATAGCTGAAAATAAAGAAAGCAGTTCTGTGGAAAACACTTTAAGAAAGCCAGGAAGATTTTATGATGAATTAGGATTGTAAAAGGAAAAGGAAATGTGGTAAGAAATGAGAGAAATATTTGCAGATTTACATGTACATATAGGAAGAAGTGAAAGCGGAAAACCAATAAAGATAACAGCAGCAAAAAGTTTGAACTTTGCTAATATAGCAAAAGAGTGTGCAGATAGAAAAGGAATACAAATAGTAGGAATAATAGATTGTGCATCACCATATGTAATAGAAGATATAGAGAATTTCTTGAGAACAGGACAGGCATATGAAATAGAAGATGGTGGAATAATATATAAAGATAAAGTATGCATATTATTGGGCAGTGAAGTGGAAACATCTGAAGTTGGAAGAAATGGGAAAAAGGGAGCGGCACATAATGTTTGCTTTTTTCCGCACTTAGACGATATAAAGGCTTTTTCAAAAGAAATGAGCACGCATATAAAAAATATAACATTAAGCACTCAAAGGTCTGATATTTCTGGTTATGAGCTAATAGATATAGTAGAAAAAAATAATGGAATTTTAATACCAGCACATTGCTTTACTCCATTTAAAAGTTATTACGGAAATTGCGTGGATAGAATGCAAAATATATTTAAAGAAAAATTTAGTAAGATATTTGCAATAGAATTAGGATTAAGTGCAGATACATATTTGGCAGATACAATATCAGAATTAGAAGATAAAACATTCATAACAAATTCAGATGCGCATTCATTGCCTAAAATAGCTAGAGAATATAATAAAATGCAAGTGCAAGATATAAGTTTTAAAGAAGTTGTAAAAGCTTTGAAAAATGAAGAGGGAAGAAAAGTACTGTGTAACTATGGTTTGGATCCTAAATTAGGTAAATACCATAGAACATTTTGCGATAATTGTAGTTCGGTAATAGAAACAAAAGAACCAGTGGAAAGATGTCCAAAATGTTCAAGCGAAAAGGTTACTTTTGGAGTATTTGATAGAATAGAATTAATAAAAGACAAAAAGGAATTTAAAAGCCCAAAACATAGGCCACCATATATATATCAGGTTCCACTTACTTTCATACCAGGGTTGGGCGCAAAAACAATAGAGAAATTATTAAATACTTTTGGGACAGAAATGGATATATTGCACAAGTTGTCTAAAGATGATATAGAAAGTGTAGTTGGCGAAAAGGTTGCAAACACAATAATAGATGCAAGAGAGGGTAATATAAAAATACAATCTGGTGGCGGAGGAGTTTATGGAAAATTAACAGCAAGCTAGGTTCTAAAACTCATTTTATTGAATAGATATTATGTATAAAATATATATCTAAAGAAGGAATGATAATAAAATGAGAAAAACAACTGCAAAAAGTACAATTGCAAACATTATAAAGAAACACATATATGATAACATAAGAGAATATGCAATAGTATCAATTTTATTTTTAATAGGATTAATTTTAGGAGTTATATTTATAAACAATGCAAATGAAACACAAATAACGCAGATAACGGAATATCTTAACAATTTTTCTAATTCACTAAAGACTAATTATAAAATTGACAATATGGAACTTATAAAAAACTCTATAAAAGATAATGTAATTCTTACAATAATAATGTGGTTTGCTGGTTCAACAATAATAGGGTTGCCTATAGTGTTTGGCATAGTATCTTTTAGGGGATTTTGTATGGGATATACTATATCTTCAGCTGTAGCAACATTTGGAATAGGAAAAGGAGCTATATTTGCTACATGTAGCTTATTAATGCAAAATATAATTTTTATACCGGCATTGCTAGCATTAGCAGTTACAGGAATAAAAGTATATAAGTCGATAATAAAAGATAAAAGAAGAGAAAATATTAAATTTGAGATAATAAGGCATACATTATTTTCGGTAATAATATTAATTTTGCTAGTTATATCAGCCGTGGTTGAAACATACATATCACCTAATTTATTAAAAATGGTAATAAATTACATATAAAATTTTTTGAAAAACTATTTACTTTTTAGTCGAAATTTGGTATAACATATATAAAGTTTATGTTAATTGAGAGAAGGAGAATAACAATAATGGAAAAGCAAATAAAATTATTTTTAGAATTTTTAGAAAATGACAAAAGAGTATCAAAAAACACACTTGAATCATATAGAAGAGATATAATGCAATATGCAGATTATATAGAAGAAAACCATATGAATTATACAAAAACAAGCAATGAAGAAATAGAAGAATATATGGACTATTTAAAAGAAGAAGGAAAAAAAGCTTCAACAATATCTAGAAATTTAGCATCAATAAGGTCTTTTTACCAATATTTAATAAGAACTAAAAAAATAAAAAATGATCCTACAGAAAATATACAATCGCCTAAAGTAGAAAAGAAAATTCCAAGTGTATTAACTTCACAAGAGGTAGAATTGTTGTTAGAGCAACCTAAGGATGTAGACTTAAAAGGTACTAGAGACAAGGCAATGTTAGAGTTTGCATATGCAACTGGAATGAGAGTTACAGAGATAATCTCGTTGAACATAGAAAATGTTGATTTAGAACAAGGTTTTGTTATATGTAATACAGTAGGTAAAAAAAGAAATATTCCATTAGGCTCTATATCATTAAAGGCTTTAAAAGAATATGTTGAAAAAGCAAGACCAATACTTATAAAAGACGAAAATGAAAAAGCTTTATTTGTTAATGTTAATGGAAAAAGATTAACAAGACAAGGGTTCTGGAAAATTGTTAAATATTATAAAGAACAAGCACATATTACAAAGGATATAACTCCACATGTTTTAAGACATTCTTTTGCAACACATTTACTACAAAATGGTGCAGACCTTAAAGCAATACAAACAATGCTTGGACATTCAGATATATCTTCAACACAAGTATATATGCAATTTCAAGATCCAGCATTAAGAAATGTTTACAAAAAAGCTCATCCAAGAGCATAAAATAACATAAATACAGTAAAAAAATACAACTTTGGGTTGTATTTTTTTTATTTATTGGTATAATATTATAAGAATATTTTAATTTGAAAGGAAGAAAATCATATGATAAAGAAGGTAGCAATACTTGCTAATGGTGGAGATGTTTCTGGTTTTAATGCAGTAATGCGTGCAATTATAAAAACAGCAGAAAATAATAATATAGAATGTTATGGATTTATAGATGGATATAGAGGATTATTACAAAACAATTTTGTACAGTTAGCAACTGATGCTACTGGTAATGCAAAAGGTATATTACCTAAAGGAGGGTCAATAATAGGCTCGTCAACAAATGCCAATGTTTTCAATTACCCAGTAGAAGAAAACGGAGAGAAAGTATATAAGGATTTATCAGATATATGTGTAGAAAACATTAAAAAGGATGAAATAGATTGTCTATTTACTTTAGGAGGAGATGGAACACAAAAATCGGCAAGAGATTTATCATTAAAAGGAATAAATGTTATTGGAGTTCCAAAAACAATAGATAACGATGTTGCATGTACAGAAATAACATTTGGGTACAACACGGCAGTATCTGTTGCAGCAGAAGCGATAGATAGATTGCACACAACAGGAGAAACACATCATAGAATAATGGTATTAGAAGTAATGGGAAGATATGCAGGATGGATTGCATTAGAATCAGCAATAGCGGGAGGTGCTGATGTGGCACTTATTCCAGAAATACCATATGATATAAATAGTGCAGCAAGAAAAATACTTAATAGAAAAAACAGAGGAAAGGCATTTAGTATAGTTGTCGTAGCAGAAGGAGCAAAGCCAATAAATGGCGATATTACTATAATGGGAACAAGAAACAATGGAAAAGGTGTAGATAATACAAAATTAGGAGGAGCAGGATTTAAAGTTGCAAAAGAATTAGAAGAGTTAACAGGGTTAGAAGCAAGATGTACAGTTTTGGGATACATGCAAAGAGGTGGTAGTCCAACTGCTTTTGATAGAGTCCTTTCAACTAAATATGGAGCAAAAGCAATGGAGCTTGCTATGGAAGGTAAATTTAATGTATTAACAGTAATAAAAGATGGTAGATTAAATTATGTTCCACTTGAAGATGTAGTAGGAAACAATAAAAAAATAGGTGCAGCATCTGGCAATACCGCAGAGAGCAATATAAGAAAAGTAAATCTGGATCACGATTTGGTGAAAACAGCAAGACACATAGGAATAAATTTAGGAGATTAATATATAATAAAGGGGAAATTAATTTGGTAGATTTTAAGAAAATTATATCGGAAAAAATTGGAGAAATAACTAATGTGGATTCAAAAAATATATATGAATTTATAGAAACTCCGCCAAACAAAGAAATGGGAGATTATGCATTTCCTTGCTTTAAGTTGGCAAAGGATTTAAAAAAAGCTCCACCAGTTATTGCTAATGAATTAAAAGATAAATTAACATTTGAAAATAATGAAATAGTTAAAATAGAAATAGCGGGAGGATATTTAAACTTTTATGTAAATGCTCAGATGCTTATTTCTGAAGTTTTAACAGAGGTAGAAAAACTAAAAGAGAATTATGGCTCAAGTAAAGTAGGAGAAGGAAAAAATATAGTAATAGACTATTCGTCGCCTAATATAGCAAAGCCTTTTCATATAGGACATTTACGTACTACTGTAATAGGAAATAGTATATATAAACTGTATAAATTCTTGGGTTATAACTGCATAGGTGTAAATCATTTAGGAGACTGGGGTACACAATTTGGAAAATTAATAGAAGGTTACAAAAGATGGGGAGAAGAGTACAATATAGATGAAAATCCAATTGATGAATTAACTAAAATTTATATAAGAATAAATGCGCTTTGCAAAGAGGACGAAACAGTATTAAATGATTGCAGAAATAATTTTAAAAAATTGGAAGATGGAGATGAATATTGTACAAATCTATGGAAGAAATTTAGAGATCTAAGTATAAAAGAGTTTCAAAAAGTCTATGATATGCTTGACATACATTTTGATTCTTTAAATGGCGAAGCTTTTTATGCAGATAAAATGGATGAAGTAGTACATATTTTAGAAAGTACCGGAAAACTTGTTGAATCCGAAGGGGCAAGGATAATAGACTTATCTGATAAAAATATGGCACCTTGTATAATAGGCAAAACGAATGGCTCTACAACATATGCAACGCGTGACTTAGCAGCTATAATGTATAGAGCAAGAGAATATAATTATGATAAAAATATATATGTTACTTCATATGAGCAAATATTACATTTTAAACAGGTATTTGAGGTGGCTAAGTTGTTAGGCTTAGATGAAAAATACATTAATGGACTAGTACATGTTCCATTTGGAATGATTCAATCAAAAAATGGAAAATTATCAACAAGAGATGGAAATGTAATAAAATTAGAAGACTTATTAAATGAAGCGACCTCAAGAGTAGAAACAATAATTGATGCTAAAAATCCTGAGTTAGAGAATAAGAAAGAAATTGCAAAAAAAATAGGAATAGGAGCAGTTATATTCAATGATTTATATAATAGCAGAATAAAAGATGAATTATTTGACTGGGATACAATGCTTAATTTTAATGGAGAAACAGGACCTTATGTTCAATATATATATGTAAGAACTAAAAGTGTTTTAGAAAAAGCAGGATACATTCCAAAAATAGAAAATGTTAATTTTGAGAAGCTACAAGACGAAAAATCTTTAGAAATTATAAAATTAATCTATAATTTTGGAGATATAATTATGCAAGCTGCTGAAAAATATGAACCATATATATTAGCAAGGTATCTAATAAGCCTTGCACAAGCATTTAGTAGCTTCTATAATGAAAACAAAATAATAGGTGAAGAACAACAAATACAAGATGCAAGATTATATTTAACTTATGCAACAGGAATTATATTGAAAAGAGGCGCAAATTTACTAGGAATACAGATGCCAGAAAAGATGTAGTTTAAAGGAGCACTAATGAGAGAAAAAATAAACGAATCAAAAAAAGAACCATTAAAAATACAAGGATTTACAATAACAACTTTACTTGCATATTTTATAATTTATAGTATTATTGGTTTTATAATAGAAACAATATTTGGAATATTAACTAAAGGCGTGTTAGAAAGCCGAAAAAGCTTTATTATTGGACCATTTTGTTCAATTTATGGTTTGGGAGCTGTTATAATGATTTTGGCTCTACAGAAATTTAAAAAGAATAATTACACATTATTTTTTGGAGGCTTTTTAGTTGGCTCAATTATAGAATATGTGGTTAGTTTAATAGGAGAAGCCATATTCCATGTGGTATGGTGGGATTACTCGGATATGGCTTTTAATATTAATGGTAGAATTTGTGTAGCATTTTCTATGTTCTGGGGAATTTTGGCAATTTATCTAATCACACATTTTAATCCAAAAGTGGACAAATTTTTAGAAAAATTTTCATACAAACAATTGAAAAAAGCTGTTATAATTATTATGATATTTTTGATGATAGATATGGTAATTACAGGAATTGGGCTAAAGGTATTTTTTGTAAGACTTGTAAGCGAAAATAAAGTACAGCTAAATATAGAAGAAAAATATATAGATAAATATATTGAACAATATAAAAATATGCCAATGAAATCACTAGTTGATAAAATTTTTTCAAATAAGGAAATGTTAAAAACATTTCCAAATCTTAAAATTACAAATAAAGATGGAAATGTAGTTCTAATTAGAGATATACTAAGTGATATAAATCCATATTATTTAAAAGTATTTACACCAAAAGTAATTGACAAAGTAAAATTTGCAGAATAATATGTAGTATAAATAAAAGAAAGGAAATGTGATTGAAAAATGAGAAAATATTTTGGAACAGATGGAATAAGAAGAATCGCTAATACTGAACTCTCTCCAGAATTAGTTTATAAAGTTGCAAAAGCTGGTGCATATGTTTTATCTAAACATACAGACCATACACCAACAATATTAATAGGTAGAGATACAAGAATATCTGGTACTCTTATAGAAAGTGCAATGGTTGCAGGCTTCTTAAGCTATGGAGCTAATGTAAAAATATTAGGTGTTATGCCAACCCCAGGAGTGGCATATTTGACTAAAAAACTTAAAGCAGATGCAAGTGTTGTGATTTCTGCATCTCATAATACATATGAATTTAATGGTGTTAAATACTTTAGTAATAAAGGAATGAAAATTCCAGATACAATTGAAGAAGAAATAGAAGAAATAATGGACTCAGATAAATTAACAGACTTTACAGCTGTAAATGATAAAATAGGCGTTTCAGAAATAAGAACAGATTTATTAGATGAATATGTATATTTCTTTAGGAAAAATTTTGAAGAAGACTTTGAAAATTATGAAAAAGAAAATTTTGTAGTTGCCATAGATACTGCAAATGGTGCTACATCTGTTGTTGCAGAAAAAGTATTTGCCGCTCTAGGAATAAAACACTATATATTAAATAATACACCAAATGGAATAAATATAAATGATAATTGTGGCTCTACACATTTAGATGTACTAAAAAAATATGTTGTAGAAAATAAATGTAACTTAGGAATTGCTTATGACGGAGATGGAGACAGATGCTTAGCAGTTGATGAAAATGGAGAAGAAATAGATGGCGACAGACTAATAGCTATTATTTCTAAGTATCTAAAAGAAAAAGGAAAGCTTGCTAATAATGCAATAGTAGCAACTGTTATGAGTAACTTGGGCTTAAAAAAATATGCTGAAGAAAATGGAATAACAATAAAACAAACAAAAGTTGGGGATAGATATGTTCTAGAAGAAATGTTGAAAAATGGATATAATATAGGTGGAGAACAGTCAGGACACGTTATTTTATTAGATTATAACCCAACAGGAGATGGAATATTAACATCATTAATGCTAATTAGAGTAATGTTAGAAAGTAATAAATCAGCATCAGAATTGTGTAAAATTATTAAAATGTATCCTCAAGTATTAGTAAATGCTAAGATTGATTCTAAAAAGAAAAAAGACTATGAAACAGATGATGAGATTCAAACAGAAATTAGAAAATTAGAAGAGGAATTTTCTGGAAATGGAAGAGTATTAATTAGACCTTCTGGAACAGAACCACTAATAAGAGTAATGTTAGAGGGAGAAGACAAAGCATATTTAAAAGAAAAAGCAGAAAACCTTGCACAATTGATTGAAAAAAAATTAAAATAAACTAAGGAGTAAATGTAAAATGCCAATAATTGATTTTACAAAGCCACTAATTATTGTGTTTGCATTAATTATATATACTGTATTAATGTATATATCCTACAAGAGAAGAAAAAGCATAGTAATAGCATTAATGCTTTTTACATCTTTAATGATTCTTATATTTCATTCGGCAGATTATATTTTACTAAAACCAGATACAGTAGATGAAATTAAAAAAGCATTAATGTATTCTATTATTGGAGATATGTTTTTTATATATTTATCATTCATATCGTATTTGTATTTAGACAAAAAATTTGAAGAATTTAAAACGAAAAAACCAAAAGATAATAAAAAGGATAAAGACTTAGATTGGTTTTGGAGTAAAACGTAATATAAAATTAAAGAAAAGGATGTAAAAACAAATGGGAAAATTATTTGTAATAGATGGTACAGATGGAAGTGGAAAACAAACACAATTAGAGAAATTAAAAGAAAGATTTGAAAAAGATGGAATAGACTATAAATTAGTAAGCTTTCCAAACTATGATAGTCCTTCATCTTCACTTGTAAAAATGTATTTAGCAGGAGAATTTGGAGAAAATGCAAAGGATGTAAGTCCATATATAGCTTCTACATTTTTTGCAGCAGATAGATATGCAACATATAAAAAAGATTATGAAGAATATTATAAAAATGGTGGTATAATCCTTGCAGATAGATATACAACAGCTAATATGGTTCATCAGGCGGGGAAAATAGCAAATGAGAAAGAAAGAGAAAAATTTTTAGAATGGTTATGGGATTTTGAATTTAATTTATATGGACTGCCAGTCCCAACAGAGGTATTTTTCCTTAAGATGCCTCCAGAAAAAGCGTTGAAACTAATTGCAAACAGAGAAAATAAATTTACGCATGATACCCAAAAAGATATACACGAAAGAGATAAAAACCATATTATTGATAGTTATAATGCTGCAATAGATGTTGCAAAAAAATACAACTGGTATACTGTAAAATGTGTAAGAAATGATGAAATAAGAAGTATAGAAGACATTCATGAAGAAATATATGAAGAAATAATCAGAATTTTAGGAGAAAACGAATGAAAGAAATAGAAGAAAATAAAAAAATAAAAATTATTTTAATTGCAATAATATCAATATTGGTAATTTTATTAGGGATAGAAGCATTCTTTATTTTAAAAGATACAAAAACAATTAAAAATGCCAAACAAGGGTTAGATGTTAATAAAACAATACAAACAAGTACAAATCCAGAAAATGATGTTAAAGAAGAACAGCCAACAGAGGAAAATACAATAAAAGAAACACCAAGTGAAGAGAAAAAAGAAGAGAACAAACCAGAAGTTAAAAAAAATGATACAGAAAATGGTACAAGATACAAATTAGAAATTAATTGCCAAGCAAATGTAATTAATGTTTATGAAAAAGATTCTAATGGAAAATATACAAAGTGTATAAAAGCAATGGCATGCTCTACAGGGTATGCAACTCCTCAAAGTGGTACATACTATTTAAAGAAATATGGCGGATGGGAATGGAAGGGTTTATTTGGAGATGTATATGGACAATATACATCTCAGGTGGAAGGAAACATATTACTTCATTCTGTTCCATATTTGAGAAAATATGATAAATCTAGCTTAGAGTATTGGGAATATAATAAGCTTGGAACGGCTGCTTCTATGGGATGTATAAGACTTACAGTGGCAGATGCTTATTGGGTATTTTATAATTGCCAAGCTGGAACACCTGTAACATTTTACAGAAGCTCAAATCCTGGACCATTAGGAAAACCAGCTACTCCTAAAATATCTTCAGATGCAGAGTTTAAAGGATGGGATCCAACAGACCCAGACCCCAATAATCCATGGAATAAAACTAAACCAGAACCAGAACCTGTTAAGCCTGCAGAGCCAGAGAAACCATCAGAACCGGAGAAACCAGAAAAGCCATCAGAACCTACAAATACAACGGAAAATGAAAATAACAATATAGCAAATGAAATAGAAAATGAGACAAATGAAAACGAGACAGAAAATGGAATAGATGAAAATAATGTTGTAAACGAAGTAGAAAACAATAATGTAGAACAAAATGAAACCGTGTGAGCTTAAACAATAAAAATAAAGGGGGCATTATACTATGAGTAAAAAGATATTAATTGGAGGAGCATGGCCATATGCTAATAATTCATTGCATTTAGGTCACTTAGCAGGCTTGATTTCTGGAGATATTTTAGCAAGATATCATAGACAAATAGGTGATGACGTAATATATGTTTCAGGTTCAGATTGTCATGGAACACCAATAACTGAAAGAGCAAAAAAAGAAAACACCACACCTTGCAAAATAGCGGAAGGTTTTCATCAAGAATTTTGCAAAGTATTTGAAGCGATGAACTTTTCTTATAATTTATATACAAAGACAAATGATGATTATCATAAATCAAAAGTAAAAGAGTTATTTAAGAAAATGTATGACAATGGATATATATATGAGAAAATAGACAAAGATAACTATTGTGAAAAATGTAATAAATTCTTAGCAGATAGAGAACTTAAACTAATTTGCCCAGTATGCGGAAATGAGACAAAAGGTGATCAATGTGATTGTGGCCACGTGCCAACAAAAGAAGAATTAGCTGGTTCAATATGTGTAGAATGTGGCAATAAAACAATAGTTAAAGATAACAAGAATTTATATATTGCATTATCTAAATTACAACCTCAAATAGAAGAATATGTATCATTGCACAAAAATAATTGGCGAAAAAATGCTCAAAACGAAACAGATAAATATTTAAAGCAAGGTTTAAGAGACAGAGCTGTAACAAGAGACTTAAACTGGGGAGTAGAAATCCCAGTTGAGGGTTATGAAAATAAAAGAATGTATGTATGGATTGAAGCAGTTTTAGGCTATGTTACGGCAACTATGAAATACTGTGAAGAAAACAATTTGGATTGGAGACAATGGTGGAAAGAATCTGATAATAATAAAATGTATATGGTGCATGGAAAAGATAATATAACTTTCCATAGCCTAATATTTCCGGGACTACTATTAGCATTAGAGGACAATTACAAATTGCCAGATATGATAGTGTCAACAGAGTATTTAAATTTTAATGATCAAAAGTTTTCAAAAAGTAAAGGTATAGGAATGACAATACTGGATGCAATAGAAGAACTTAATGTAGACACATTGAGATTACATCTAATAAAAAATGGACCAGAAAGAAAAGACACAAACTTTACAATAGAAGATTATAAGGCAACACATAATGAGATTACTAATAAACTTGGGAATTTTGTAAATAGAACATTAAAATATAAAGGTATTGAGACTATACCAGAAGGAAATATGGATACTACTTTTAAAGATAAAATTGAAAAAATGTATACAAATATTTCGGAGCAAGTGGAAAAATTAGAGTTTAGAGAAGCAGTACTACTAATAATTGGTTTCTTAGATGAGGCTAATAAATACTATGATGAGAGAAAACCATGGATTCAAGCAAAAGAAGATATAAGTGGTTTTAATGATACAATATATACATGTAGTAATATAATAGCCAATATATCAAATTTTATAGAACCATTTATGCCAGAGACAGCTATGAAAATACGCGAATATTTGCATATAGATGAAGCAACTTGGAATTATATAGAAGTTACTCCAAACTTAAAACTTGAAAATATTAATCCGTTATTTGAAAGAATGAAATAATAAAAGGGCGATTCGCCCTTTTATTAGTAAATTAAATTACATAGAAAAATATACAAAAAAAGTGTAATAAGCTTGCAATGACACAAGCAATATGAAATATAGAATGTCTCCATTTACGCTTTTTGCCTACGATATAAAGAACAGCTCCTATTGTATAAACAATTCCACCAATTAGTAATAACATAAATCCATTAAAAGTTAGTAATTGAGGCAATAGGCGTATTCGTATCATAATACACCATCCCATTAAAATATAGCATATCATAGAAAAAACTTTATATTTTTTTAAATCTATAGAATTAAATACTATTCCTAATATAGCTAATCCCCAAACAACTCCAAAAATTGTCCAACCTGTAGCAGAATTATATTCTCTTAAAGTACATAAAGAAAATGGAGTATAACTTCCGGCTATTAAAATAAAAATTGAACAATGGTCAAATATTTGAAAAATCTTTTTTGTTCTGGTTTTGGTATCAGGGTTTAGTCCATGATAAATGCTAGACATTGTATATAATAAGATTAGGGAGGTGCCATAAATAGAACTTGCTACAATTCCATAAACATTATGATGTAAAGCAGAGAAAATAACACATAATACAAGTGCAACAATGCCTAAAGCACCACCAACTATATGAGACACCATATTAAATATTTCTTCACCTTTGCTATATGTAGGCAAAATTCTGTCAGATAATTTAATTCTATCCATAGGTTACCTCCTTTTCTAAAATCTTATTTAGTTCTTCTTTTCTTTTTATTTTGTTAGTTGTGGTTTTTATTAATGGTTCATCAGTTATTGTCATGTGTTTTATATATTTATACATAGGCAATGTTTTGTTTATATCTTTAATTTTAGACCACAAATATTCCTCTAATTCTTTTTCAGACATTTCAGAATGCCTTCTTTTTACCGCTTCTTTATTGTATACTATTTTAACAGCAATTTTAACATTATTTTTATCATCTTTATCTGGCAATCCATACACAAAAGATTCCTCAACTTCGTCCAATCTATTTACCAGAATCTCAATTTCTTCTGGAAAAACTTTTTTGCCATTTTTTAAAACAATTAAATCTTTTTTCCTTCCAGTAATAAACAAAAATCCATCTTTATCTAGATATCCTAAATCGCCAGTATAAAACCAACCATCTTTAATAACAGATTTAGTTTGCTCAATATCTTTATAGTATCCAAGCATTACATTTGGACCTTTTACTGCTATTTCTCCAATTCCACTTGAATCTGGATTCTCAATTTTAACATTTGTATGCTCCATAGGAATTCCAACAGAGCCATATTTGATATTAATATCATTTTCAGCAGATATAACAGGAGAAGTCTCTGTTAATCCATATCCTTGTACCAAGTGAATTCCTATCTGATTAAACCATTTAGAAACCTTTAAGTCTAATGGAGCACCACCAGAAATTATAAGTCTCATACTTCCACCCAAAGCATTAATTAATTCCTTAAAGACTTTTCTTCTAATATCTATATGAAATTTAAGCAATATATTACTTAAACCTATTGCAAAATTTATAAGTTTTGTTTTGCCTTGCTTTTCTATTTCATTTACTATAGTAGAATACATTTTATCTATTAGTATAGGAACTCCTACGAAAACAGAAACTTTATATTCTAACAAATTCTGCTTTATATACCTTAGACCATCTGGAAATACTGTTTTTAATCCAGATGCCAACATAACTAACATACCGGTAGAACCAAATATATGATGAAATGGTAAGAAAGCTATATTAACATCATTTTCATAAAAAGATTCTACTAAAAGCATATCATATATATTAGTAGCAATTCCGCGTTGATTTAGCATAACAGCTTTTGATTTTGAAGTAGTTCCAGAAGTAAATAATAAAATACTCATAACATCTGGGTCTATTTTACAATTTATATATTTAGTGTTTCCTTCTTCAATTTTCTTTTTTCCATTATCTATTAAATTAGCAACATCAGTAAAACAAATAAAATGTTCAATATTTGTTTTTCCATTTCTTTTAATTTCCTCAATAACATCATTAAGTTTAGCATCAAAAACAATAGCAGAAGCTTCACTTCTTATTAAAGAATTTTCTAGTTCTCCTATTTGCAATCCTTTATCTAAAGGTACGGATACAATTCCACCTAAAATATTACTTAAATGAGCAATAGACCATTGATAACAATTATGACCTATTACTGCAACTCGCTTACCTTGTAATCCTAATTCATATAGAGATGTCCCAAATGCATTAATATCGTCTAACAAATTGGTATAAGTATGATCAATGTAGACAGTCTCATTATTCTGCTTAACTTTTTCAGTAAAAGCAATGTTGTTGGCAAAGACAGTTGCAGAATGATATAAAAGTTCTTTTATTGTTGAAAAACATTGAATATTTTTTTTAATCATTAAAACCTCCTACTTTTTAATAACCATTTAATCTGGTTTCAAAAACCATTATATATTATTAATCAATATAAGTCAATATTAAAAAATTTTTAAAATTATACTAAAAATTCAAAAAAATTTCACATATATGATATAATATAATACAAACAAAAGGAAAAAGGAAGGGAATATTGTGTCATATATAGAATTTAAAAATATTGTTAAAGAATACAAAATGGGAGAAGTAAAAATAAAAGCATTGGATAATACTAATTTTAGTATAGATAAAGGCGAACTAGTGGTAATAGTTGGACCAAGTGGAGCTGGTAAAACGAGTGCACTAAATATTTTAGGAGGAATGGACAAAGCATCTTCTGGTAGGGTATGGGTAAATAATAAAGAAATAACAAAATTAAATGATAAGGAATTAATTGAATACAGAAGAAACGACATTGGCTTTGTATTTCAATTTTATAATTTAATTCAAAATTTGACTGCAAAAGAGAATGTAGAGCTTGCAACACAACTGTGTTCAGATGCCCTAAATGTTGATGATATTTTAGAAGAGGTAGGATTACAAGACAGAAAAAATAACTTTCCTTCTCAACTATCAGGTGGCGAGCAACAAAGAGTTGCAATAGCAAGAGCGATAGCGAAGAATCCAAAGTTATTATTATGTGATGAACCAACAGGAGCATTAGATTATAAAACAGGAAAACAAATATTAAAGTTATTACAAGATACGTGCAGAAAAGAAAAAATGACAGTAATAATAATAACGCATAATACGGCTATAACGCCAATGGCAGACAAGGTTATACATTTTAAAAATGGAACAGCAGAAAAAGTTGAAATAAATGAGAATCCTATCTCAATTGATAATATAGAATGGTAAGGTAAGTGAAAAAATTGAAAAAGTCATTATTAAAAAATAATTTAAAAACAATTAAAAAAACAAGAAGAAGGTTTATATCCATATTAATTATGGCTTTTCTTGGTGTTGGTTTTTTTGCAGGATTGGTAGCATCTAGTCCTGATATGTTAGACAGCTTAGATAATTATGCTGATAATAATAATTTATATGACATAAGTATTTTATCAACATTAGGATTTACCGATGAGGATATAGAAAAAATTGGAGAAATAGATGGAATAGAAAATGTTTATGGAGTGCAGACAAAAGATTCATTAACTAAAATAGATGGAAAAGAGAGTATTTGCAAAGTTATAGAATACAACGAAAAAATAAATACACCAGCAATAATAGCGGGAAGAAACATAGAAAATGAGAATGAGTGTTTATTGGATTCAGCAATTATAAGAACAGGAAAAGGGGCAGAAAACTATATAGGGAAAAAGATAGTTTTGGAAAATACAGACACAAGTGCTGATGATAATCCAACTTTTAAAATCAAGGAATTTGAAATTGTGGGAATAATAGAAACACCTATATACATATCAACAGAGAGAGGCAATACATCTATAGGCAATGGAACAGTGTCATTTTATATTTTTACAAAAGATAGTGCAATTGATTTGAATTATTACACTGGAGCATATGTAACTGTTAAAAATGCAAAAGAGACTGTAACTAATAGTACAGAATATTTAGAATTGGTAAATCCAGTAATAGATAAATTAGAAGAAATAAAACAAGAAAGAGAAGAGAAAAGATATACTAATTTGGTAAATGAAGCTACAGACAAAGTGGAAAAAGCTCAAAAAGAATTTGACGATAAAAAGAAAGAGGTTAATAGTAAGCTCACAGATGCAGAAAATAAAATTAAAGAAGCGGAAGATAAAATAAATTCATCAAAAATAGAATTGCAAAATGCAGAGAAAAGGATTAGAACAGAGGAAGAAAATGCAAACGCAGAATTTGAAAAAGCAGAAAAACAAATTCAAGAAGGAGAAAATGAATTATCCACCCAAAAGGACAATTTAAAATCTTCAAAGGAAACATTTGAAACAAAAAAACAAGAAACCAAATTAATAATTGGACAAATAGATAGCCAAATAGAAACATTAGAAAACATATTAAGTTCTTTACAAGCACAGCAAACAGAATTAGAAAAGCAGGGAATTGACACTTCTGAAATACAATCACAAATATTAACTACACAAGGTACATTGAATGAACTTAGAAAACAAAAAAACAGTATAGAAGGTGAAATCCAAAAAGGTGAAGCACAATTAAAAGAGTGGGAAGGCGAGATTGAGAAAGGGGAAAAAGAGTTAAATAGTAAAAAAGAAGAAATAAAAAATGCTAAGATTAAATCTGTTTATGAGTTTAAAAAAGCAAAAGATAAAATAGTTTCTGGTAATGTGGAAATAGAAGAAGGAAAGGCAAAGTTAGATGAAAATAAAAAAGAATATGAAAATAGTAAAATAGAAGCGGAAGAAAAATTGGCAGAAGCACAACAAAAATTAAATAGTGCAAGAGAAGATATAAAAAAAATAGAAAAATGCAAATGGTATATTCAGGATAGAACAGATAATACAGGATATACAAATATTTTTGATGCTATAAAAACCATGTCAAATATATCTAAAATGTTTCCTGTTATATTTTATTTAGTATCAGTTTTAATAAGTTTAACAACTATGACAAGAATGATAGAAGAGGAAAGAATAGAGATAGGAACATTAAAGGCTCTAGGTTATACTAATACACAAATAATATTTAAATATATATTATATTCTGTTTTGGCTTGTGTGATTGGTGGAATTTTGGGAATGACTGTAGGACTATATTTATTGCCAAACATTGTGTGGAAACTATATAGTATGATATATAATATACCAAAATTCTATTGCACCTATAGAGTAGAAATAGGATTATTGGGAATTATAATTGCATTTTTATGTATAGGTGGGGCAACAATAATAGTTGCTAAAAAAGAGCTAAAGGAAATGCCATCAGTATTAATGAGACCAAAGCCACCTAAAAAGGGAAAAAGAATATTATTAGAAAAGATGACATTTATATGGAAAAGATTTAATTTTTCTCAGAAAGTAACTGCCAGAAATATATTTAGATACAAAAAAAGAGCAATTATGACTATTATAGGAATCGCAGGTTGTACAGGGCTTATGCTTACCGGATTTGGAATAAAAGATTCAGTAGTAGATATTCCAAATGCGCAATTTAAAGGAATATTTAAGTATGATTCTGCAATTACACTTACAAATACAAATGAATTAGAAAATATAGAAAAGTATTTGAATGATAATGAAGATATTGAAGAATACACAAAAATTTGCGCTTCTGCAGGTAAATTAGAAAAAAATAATATAAATTGTAATACAAATGTGTTTATTTCAGAATCACTAGATAATTATGAAAATGCATATAACTTAATTAATTATCAAACTGGCGAAAAGATCAAATTGAATAGCAATGGAATTGTTATAACAGATAAAGCAGCAGATATGTTAGGAGTTACATATGGGGACTATGTAACATTTATAGATGGAGATGATGTAAGATACGAGTTTAAAGTAGAGAACATTACCAAAAATCATGTTGGGCATTATATATATATGACAAAAGATTTTTATCAGGAAAATGTAAAACAATATAAAACCAATATGATATATATTAATACAAAAGATATAAGTATAGAAAGACAAAACGAAATATCAGGAGACATTTTAAAATTTGATGGAGTAGCCTCAGTAACCATTATAGATACATTGATGAAAACAGTAAGTAATATGCTAAATACCATGAATTATGTAGTGGTAATATTGATAGTAGCATCAGCATTATTAGCATTTGTAGTATTATATAATTTAGCGAATATAAACATAGCAGAAAGACAAAGAGAAATTGCTACATTAAAGGTACTAGGATTTTATGACAGAGAAGTAGATAATTATATCAATAAGGAAAATATAATATTTACAATATTAGGAGTTATAATTGGATTAGTATTCGGAACTTTTTTAACAACAGGAATAATATTAAGTATAGAAATAGATTCACTAAGATTTATGCAGAATATAACAATCTTGAGCTATATATATTCAGCAATAATAACAATAGCATTTTCTATTATAGTAAATTTTATAATACATTTTGTACTAAAAAAGATAAACATGATAGAAAGCTTAAAGAGTGTAGAGTAGGGAAAAGAAATATTGTCAGTAGAAGGAGAAGAACAAGCAAAAAATTAAGCGAAAATGCTGAATTAAAAAATTTAGATATTATATGGTCCATTAGTTATACTAGAGCTAAAGCAACAGCAAAGTATATTGCAAATGTAAATAATTTGCCTTTTAATTTAGATAGCAATTTAAGTGAAAGAAAATTAGGAAATTTAAAGGAATTAGGAAAATTTATGAAGGATAAAAGTACGAGAGATCCTTCACAAGAACAATTACTAGATAGAACATTTAGAACATCCGATGTGTAACAAAAATACAATTTTAAATATAAAATCACCATGTTTGTTAAAGTTAACTTTTAGAAAAAATGAATTGATTAATTTAGAACAAATAGATTAAACTAAAAGCCATAAAATGAATTTTATTATAGATTCGTTTTATGGCTTTTATCTAGTTATAACATTTGACAACCATACCGATATGATGTATAATATGAGTATGGTTGTCAAAAAAGAGGGTGATTTTTAATGGATAATATAGAAAAAATTAAAGAATCAATAAAAGCTCTTGACTCTCTTTTAACCATAGCAATGGAAGAAAGTCTACAAAAGCATTTTGCTATAGCAAACCTGTATGTTATAGAAAGAGAAATAACTGAACTTGAGAAAATACAGAACTATACAAATGCATCTACAACTTCAATAAAAGAAGATCCTTTAAAAGAAATGGTTAATCATCCATTGCACTACCAAGGTCTTAAAGTAAATGATACTAATGTAGAATGCATTGATGCTATGGAAGGACTTAAAGGTTGGTATAATACAGCAATCTTCTGTGAACTGAATGCCTTCAAGTATAATTGGAGAGTTGGTGAAAAAGATATGATTCCTCAGGAGCTAGGTAAGATTGCCTGGTATGGAGATAAGGCTAAGGAGTTATGGAATAAAGCTCTACGTTGGTTATATCCTAAGAATGGACATAAGTATGCCATTGTAAATCAAGGTGTCACAAGAATGAAGAATCCTACCACAAAGGAATGGATAGATGCTATTATTTATACTGATGGTAAAGGATTCTATGTAAGAGAAGCCAGTGAGTTTAACAAGAAATTTAAGTTAGAGGAATGAGTTTAGACCTATATATTAAGAGTAAGACTCCTGTGCTTCATAGAGGTACAGGAGTTTATATTAGGGATAAAGGAGAAACAAGAGAGCTTGAAACCAAGCCAGAAGTTCTTACTTATTTCCCTGATGTTAATCC